>Ga0194131_10004663_pt1 | contig 20436 bp, 20 predicted proteins | sample TA2KigO120mmetaG_FD_148631 | JGI IMG/M metagenome (GOLD analysis project Ga0194131, IMG submission 148631) | Freshwater microbial communities from Lake Tanganyika, Tanzania - TA2015053 Kigoma Offshore 120m | ecosystem: Environmental > Aquatic > Freshwater > Lake | place: Tanzania: Lake... | reverse complement strand
CCAGCTGCTCCGGAACCTCAATCACCATCTTGCCCATGCCTCACCCTCCCTTATCTATCTACACAACACTTCCGCAGCTTGTTGTACCAGATTTCACCGGATTTGTCCAGGATGAGAGCCACACTCACTTCAACGGCAGGACATCTTGACCTTCGCTCCCTGGTTAGCCCGTTACGCACGATGTTGCGAAAATTCTGTTCTCGTTTTCCGGGAGTGAAAGCCCGAAGCGCCAGCGAGGGACCATCGTCCACTTCCTCGTTCTTGCATCGAGTTTTCAGTCAAAAAATCCACAGGATATCAACAGGGTCCCGTCAAAGTCTCGCAAGTCCTCGAGTCGAGGTCGAGCCCTTGCTAACGCGCTGGCTACTGGTTTGGCCCACGCGGCTGTTCAGTAGCCCGACCGTACAGTAAGGGAGAGCTCACGACTTTGACGGGATTCTGAGGATAGATCAAGGGCAGCGCCCTTGGTTCGCTAGCCTGGATTTCCACGGAAAACCATTTGCCTAAGTGACACCCGCCAAGCCGACTTGGGCTGCGCCATGGTCTCTTGCTTTGGTGAAAGCCTCGCGGTTCCCAGCGACAGGTGTAGCCCTGCAAAATCTGTTCATGGCAGAAAAGAATACCGGCCCTGTGCGAGTATCACACTGATGGTACGCTGGAGTTCGGCCAGCAATGCGCCACGGTAGCCATGACACAGAGTCTCAGTCGAAACGGGCTGCAACCAGCCGCTTATCTCCAACCGAAGCTCCAAAACGCACGACTTTTGCCATCAACAATGCATGGGGGCCCAACGACGGGCTCGAGCGAATGTCGAGCGTCAGATGAGCATCCATCCAAACCGATGTCTTCAGGTGGAACGCGATACCTGTTTCGCTGATATCCACGGTGCGCGATTCCTCCTGAAATGCCGCACCCGTCACGTCAATGCCGGAAACCAGCAGTGCCGACGACTCCTGTTCTCGAACGGCTCTTTGAACGCCATGGCGTGCCATGCGAGCACCTCCCAGGGTAGTAGAGCAATTGTAGCTGAAGTCTCACCAATCGCGAAGAGACGAACGGTCCAGGTTGGCGTCCGGTTGGGACTCTGATGGCACCGGTCAGAAGCAGCGTCTGTGGGGCCACCCACCGGAAGGTTGGCCCCCCAAACGCGAAGGAGAGAAGGCGCTGCGAGACGCCTTTGACCTGCTGCCTTTCTCTTGGCATGTTCCATTCCAAGCCTGGATTGGAGCTAGCATTCCTATAATCAACATCATGAACGTGTGCCAATTTCTGTGCTTGGAAACTATTTTCCGCTAAGTGGCATTCGCATCCCTCACGGAGAGACGTGTCGAGGGAGAAAACCATGCCAGACGCTTCAACCGCAGCGCCCCTGAAGACCGAAAGCTCTCCACGACCCGCCATTCGCCACATGGGCGAGACTGGCTTTTGAGCCACGGTTCGAAGTAATCGAAGAATTCCTGCGTCGCCAGTAGCGTGAAATCCCGCTGGCTGAGCAAACTCACACGAAGCCGGGACTTGAAGTTCCAGTGAGGCTCGCTCTCGATCCACCAGTGGACGGGCAGCAAAACGAACGGTGCTCCAGGCTTCTTGACGTAGAAGCTTTGCAACGGCGCCGAAAGGTAACGCAGCAGCTGTGAGTCGCCAGAAAAATCTAGCCGGTTCGACTCGATGAAGGGTGACTGAAATAGAAACACAGAAGACTGAAACTTCGGGAAAGCCAGCTGGCTCAGCGTTTCACGCCATTCATTTCCTCCAGGCACTCCTTGAGACAACTGGCCCTTTTGCCTGAAGTAGGTCGCCGGAACAATCCAGACGTAGACCGACAGATAGACCACCAGAGCACTCCGCCCAATCCATTTCGGGCAAGCGGCCAGCGCAAGAGCGGGCAGAGCCAGAAACGGTGGCAACGAGGCTAGAATCATGTAACGCTCCACGAACAAGTTCAGCCCATTTCCGTAGGCGAGACCGAAGAACAGGCTGAGCGGAAGGAAATACCACAAACCGAGTAGCAGAAGGCCCTTTCGATTCCTGGGTGGATCGCTCGCCGTCAAGCGGCTGGACCACCGTCTCGAAACCGCGGGGATAGTCCTGCAGCCAACATACAGCAACAGGCCCACCGCCAGCCCAGCCAGCAGCGGACGCAGCTCGAGGAAGGCTAAGAGGTCTTTGGCCGCCGGGTACTTCCTCTCCCAGTTTAGGCTGTGACGGGCATGCACAATCTGCCAAAGTTGCGGACACAGTGGCAACAGCGAAACGGCGATGCCGGCGTGCAGTTTCAACCAAAGTCTCCATGGCTTCGCACCGCCTGCGCTGGGCGAGCCTGCATCAACGGCCAGGTACAGCCAGTGCGCCATGAGCATTGGAAAGAAGAGGTAATGTGTGTGAAGGAGCAGAGCGCTGGCTGCCACGTAGCCAAGAGCCCAGGCCCGGGAATGGCGGCACCTCCATTTCAACAGACAACCAGTTGATGCCGTGCTCAATGCCAATGCCAATGCATAGGGGCGGGCATTCTGTGCATAGACAATCTGCGTGGAGTTCACGGCATAGAGGAATAGACCCCACAGGCCGACCTCGGCACTGAACAACAACCGGCCGACAACAAATAGCAGGTATCCGGCTAAGACGCTTGCGGCCGCAGAGAGAACTCGCAGAGCGATCTCTCCAGGCGGAAAGAAGCCGTAGACCCACTTGTTCAGTAGGAAATAGAGAGGTGGTATCGGCTGGGGAATCGCAAAACAGGTTCGGATCACCTCCCTGAACGATTCAGAGGACACGATCGCCAAGGTTACGAACTCGTCCGACCAGAGACCATAGCCGTCCAGGCGATAGAACCGCAGGAAAGCGGTGAGGGCGAGCGCCAGAAACAGGAGAATGGGAGTTCTCATCGGGAGGACCGAGAATGCCGATTGCTGTTTGCCAGGCACGAGGATCAGGCCTGGCTCGACGGATCGGGCAGCGAGTATAGCACTTCAACGAAGCGACCCAACAGGACGCTTGACATCCGTGATTATTTCGATAGTATTCGAATTATGACAGCGCGACGGACTGCCGACAAACGCAACGAGTATTTCGCCGGAATGCTTAAGGCCCTGGGGTCTGCCCCGCGTCTCGCCGTCGTGCGATCGTTGATTCAGCACGGCGATGGCGGATGCTGCGTGACGGATATCCAAAAAGAAATCGGATGCGCCGCCTCCACCCTGTCGCACCATTTGCAGACACTCTCGCGCTTCGGGTTGATCAATTCCCGCCGGGAGGCCCAGTGGATCTATTACTCGGCGAACTACGAGGTGCTGAAAGAACTTTTTAACTTTCTGTGGCAGGACTGTTGCAGTCGGAGTGCTCAGCTGGTCAATATCCAGACTGGCCGCTAAGCGGCGCCCCGCAGGGAGCGCCGTTTTTTTGATCTGTTAATTCTATGAATATCGAAATAAAGGAGAAACCATGGACGCAACGACCTTGAAGTCCGAGATTCAGAACAAGTATGGCGAGGCCGCCCGGCGAGTGGCCGCAGGAGGATCGAGTTCCTGTTGCACTCCTTCCTGTTGCCGCGAGGACGCCAGTTCCGCTGCGACGGATGTGGTCACGTCGAACCTGTACCAGGAGAGTGAAAAGTCTCAGTTGCCCGCCGAGGCAGTGCAGGCATCGCTTGGTTGTGGCAATCCGACGGCGCTGGCGGAACTGAAGGACGGAGACGTGGTCCTGGACTTGGGCTCCGGGGGAGGCATCGATGTCTTGCTGTCGGCCCGCCGAGTGGGGCCCTCGGGAAAGGCGTACGGTTTGGACATGACCGATGACATGCTGGCCCTGGCCCGCGAGAACCTGCGAAAGTCTGGGTTGCAAAATGTAGAATTCTTGAAGGGTGAGATTGAGCAGATTCCGCTGCCGGACGCCTCTGTCGACGTCGTGATTTCGAACTGTGTCATCAATCTCTCGTGGGATAAGGACCGCGTGCTAACCGAAACTTTTCGCGTGCTCCGCCCTGGAGGCCGCCTCGCAGTTTCAGACATCGTCGTGCGAGGCGACATGCCGAGCGATCTCAGGAGAAGCGTCGAACTCTGGGCTGGGTGTGTGGCGAGCGCATTGGAGGAATCGGAGTATCGACAGAAACTGGCCAGCGCGGGATTTGAAGCCATCGATCTCGAGCCGACTCGGATCTATCGCGCAGCCGATGCGACGGCGCTGCTCAGCGGCGCAGGAATCGATGCGGAGGCGGTTGCCCAGCAGGTGGACGGGAAATTCATGAGCGCCTTCGTGCACGCGCGCAAGCCACAGGCGCAACCTGTCTAGGCTTGACAGCAGCGCTGTCCAGTCCGGTCGAGCCAGCTGGAATTGAGCAACTCCATCAACCTGTGAGGCACAGCATGCCGGGAAGGTCCCGAAAGAAAGCGCCAGACCGTTCCGCCCTGTTGATTTCTGCCGTGCAGAAGCTTAGTATCTGACGCGTTCGCAGTACAACCCTTAGGAGTTTGCGATGAAGGTCACACGGAGGTCGTGCATCGGAATGACACTCTCGCTTGCCACAAGTTCATCTTGGTTGAATGCCAAGCCACGATCGGGGTATGCGCTAGGCGAAATCGAAAAGCGCCTCCGTTCAGGCAAAGGCATCGACGGCATGACCAAGCACGACTTGCCGACGCCTAGTTTGTTGCTCGACCTGGACCTGCTTGAATCGAATATCGCGAAGATGAGCCAGCATGCGAAAGCGTTTTCGATTCAGCTTCGGCCCCATGCCAAGACCCACAAGAGCCCCGACATTGCTCGGCTTCAGACCGAGGCTGGCGCCCTGGGGGTTTGTACTTCCACCATTCACGAAGCGGAAGTGATGGCGGCGGCGGGCATCAAGGAACTGCTGATCACATCTGAAGTGGTAGGTAAGAACAAGGTGGAGCGTTTGCTCCGCCTGACCCGGAAGCAACAGGGGACCATGAGCGTTGTAGACAATGCCCTGCAGGCGGAAGTGCTCAACGACGCGGCAGCGGCGGCAAAGCTAACCCTCAACGTTCTTGTCGACATCGACCCCGTAGGCCGGCGCTCGGGAGTGTTGCCCGGGGATGATGCGTTGCGGTTGGCAGAGAAGATCATGAAACTGCCGAGGCTCAAGCTGCGAGGAGTGCACTCCTACTCGGGCGTATCCTCACACGTCACCGGCTTCCAGTCGCGCCACGAGCATTCGCATCAGGTGATGCAAGCTCCCCTGGAGAGTTTCTTCCGCATGCAGAAGGCCGGCATGCCAGTGGAGATCATGACCGGAGGCAGCACCGGTACCTACAACATCGATACGAGTCTCAAGGGGATGACTGAGCTGCAAACCGGGTCTTACGTCTTCATGGACGTGGACTATCGCCGCATTGGCGGGAAAAGTGGCGACGTGTACGACGATTTCGCCCCCGCCCTCACCGTCATCGCGACGGTCATCAGCAAGAACCACCCGGACCGTGCCACGTTGGATGCAGGATTCAAGGCCTTCGCCACGGATCGCAAGTTCGGCCCCGAAGTGATGGAGCTCAGCGGGGTCGAGTATCAATTCAGCGGCGACGAGCATGGCGCTCTGCTGCTGAACAACCCAAGCCGGGATGTTCGTCTTGGGGATCGACTGGAGTTCATCGTGCCCCACTGCGATCCGAACGTTAACCTGTTCGACTACTTCTTCTGTTTGCGCAAGGACAAGGTTGTTGCCGTTTGGCCAGTCGCCGGGCGAGGCTACTCCTAGGATTATTCTGTTAAGTCCAGGGCGCGTTGCCTATACCTCTCGTCGCCCTAGCCATTAGCGCGCAGCCTCCGCAGGCGGCCCATGCCACGCGCCGCGGCATCCCAACCCAGCTGCCAACTTCCGGGCTGGTCTCCAGAGAACGAGGTCGTCTTTACTAATCGGGCCTGCGGTTCTGGGTTTATCGGCTGGACAAGGTTTGTGGCGAATGAGCGGCCAGAGCCGAGGCGTGCTGATGGAGAATGACCCAAGCGGATCGGCGTTTTTCCAGCACCAATGTGATGAAGCCTTCTTGGCTCTTCGGGGTTGAATCTTCCCAGCTCTGTCGGGAATAGCGGGCTGTCACCCAAGCGAACCGCCCGAAAACGCTGGTGTGAGGCTCCTTGAGCTCGAGTTGGACGCCCTCTGGCGATGCAAAGCGGCGGCCCATCTCTGCCCTGAACGGCTCCCAGCCGGAAAATTCCTGTGACTCCCAATAAACCCGTAAGGCATCGGTCTGCAAATAGCAGCGGCTCACCGCCTCAAGGTCTTTCTTGATCAGCGAAGACCGCCAGTCTTCGAGAAACAACTGAACTTCGCGCTCGCCCAGCGCGAAAACGCGTGCCTGGCCGGACTGCGAGCCCTGAGAGGCCGTCGATGTACTGTTACCTCTCGAGGCACCTTCCAATGGATTGGGAATCTTTAGTTTAGGTTTCCCAACATGGTCCCCAATCATGGGGGGAATATTTTGAGCGAGCAAGGCCGGCGAAAGCGCAGCAAGCAAAAAGACCTGGGCACCACGCAAGGCTGCCCTCTGTTGGATCTTGAGAAGTCGATTCAGCATAGGTTGTCTTCCTCCAGCTCGGCACTTGCACATCACGGCGTATGTCTTCTTCGATATTCATCGGCGGCAACGGCTAGAACGATAATTCCACCGATCAGTATTTGCTGAACGAAGGGGGAAATCCCTAGCAAATTGCAACCGTTGTTGAGGAGGCTCATGATGAATGCCGCGATCGTGGTTCCCAGAACGGTACCCGCTCCGCCGTTGAGACTGCCCCCGCCGATCACGACGGCCGCGATGGCGCGAAGTTCATAACCTTCCCCGGCGGTGGGTTGTCCCGTGACCAGGCGTGACGCCTCAATCATACCTGCCAGCCCAGTCAGGCCGCCCAACACGGAGTAGCAAGCAATCCCGTGGGCCCTGAGATCGATGCCCGAAAGATAAGCGGCTTGGGCATTTCCACCGATGGCATAAGCGTGCCGCCCCCAACGGGTGTATCGCAGCAGCCACGACATGAGAAGCCCAACGACAGCTAACAGGATGACGGGAATGGGAAAGACGCCCAACAGAGTGCCATCACCCAGCATCGAGAAACTCTTGGGAACCGGAGTCACTGGACGCCCATCGGTGATCAGCAGGGTGAGCCCTCGCGCCATTCCCAGCCCCCCGAGGGTGGCAATAAAGGCAGGCACGCGGAGGGTTGTGATCACCAACCCGGTTAAGAAACCCCAGCCAGCGCCAGTAACAACGCCTAGTAGCGTGGCCGCGAAGACACCCATGCCCTTCTCCATTCCCAGTGTTCCACAAATGCCGCAGAGAGCCAGCACAGCCCCAACCGATAGGTCGACACCCCCGGAGATGATGACCAGAGTCATGCCAATGGCAACGATGTTAATGACCGTGGTCTGCCGAGCCACAGAGGAGAGATTGTCAACGCTCAGAAAGTATGGAGACAGAACCGAAAGGAGGAAGAACAAGACCACGAGAGTCAAGAAGGGAAACAGCTTCTGAAGGAGATCTTTCATGCCGGACTCGCGGAGCTGTCACGGAGCTCCCGCTCCAAGGGTGGGCATGGCTCTGGTCGAGGAGCCAAAGTGCGCCTGCGATGTCGGAAGTGAGCTAGAGCTGAGCTAGCGCCGGCTCGATGTGACGATAAGCTCAAACCGCCAAGGAAGCGCCTCATTTGGTAGCCGACCCTCAACCGCGCTTCGAACCCCGCACCAAACCTACAGGGAAAAGCTAGTTTGTCGCTGGTTTGGGGGCGAGCAGCTCCTGGATCTCAGGATCGGCCAGATTGTCTGCGGTTACCAATGTCACACCGGTGTCGATCCGCCGACGGGGTGTCTTCCCAGCTAGTCTATCGCACAGCGCCCTGACGCCTTCATAGCCCATCGCGTACGGGTTCTGAACCACCAGGGAGTCGATGATACCTTCCTGAAGATCCGCGACCAGGCTGGGCGATGCATCGAAGGCCACGATCTTGACTTTGCCACCCCGGCCGCGCATCTTGACGGCCTGAGACGCTCCAATGGAGCTGGATTCATTCGGCGCAAAGATGCCATTGAGATTCGGATGTGCTGTCAGAATGTCCTCCGTTACTGCGAGCGATTTGGCGCGATCCGACATGCCGTACTGGAACGCAACAATTCTGAGACCCGGGAACTCTTTCGCGATCGTCTCTTTGAAGCCTTCTTCACGCCGGTTCGTGGAAGCACCGCCGGGCATGACGCCCACGATGGCGACATCCCCGTTCCCGCTGAGGATCTCGGCCATCCGGCGCGCAGCCTGCACGCCGCCAAGGTAATTGTCTGTGGAAACAAAAGAGACGTACGACTCAGTCTGAGCCCCCGAATCGATGATCGCAACCGGCAGGCCACGCGCGGCAGCTCTCTCGATAACGGGCACCAATGCTCTTTCATCCGAGGGGGCCAACACCAGCCCGTCGACTCGCCGGTTGATGAAGTCCTCCACGATATTGATCTGGCGGCTGATCTCGATCTCCGAAGCTGGCCCACTCCAGAGTATCTGGACCCCGTGCATCTTCCCAGCCGCCTCGGCGCCTGCCTTCACCGTTTGCCAGAAGATATGGGCTTGCCCCTTGGGGACGACGGCGATGATTCTCGGCGAGCTTTGATTGCAGGCCACGACGAACGGAACAGCCCAGAGCGAGATCTGAAGCAGGGCACGCCACGCAAATGGTTGCAAGAGATGATCTCCACGGTTGCGCAAGAGGCTGCGAGCGGAAATGGGATCTTAGCACAGACGGCAACTGAGGTGCGCAACGGGACGAGGACACGCGCTTTCCATCAAAGCCCTTTTCCCTCGTTGCAAAGTGGAAGCTCGCTGATCCGCGCGCTGCCAGCTTGGCGCAAACGGGCGCTGACGAACCCAAGCCGAAGTCAAATTTGAAACGAGGCGTACCTTCGATCGCACAAAGGACGTTGCGGAAGGCTCTAAGCGGCTCAAGCCGACCCGACAAGGCCAGAAGGGGAGATTCCCTCCCCTCCCGATTGATTTGGAAAAGAACCCAGGTGAACTCGAAATGGGTCTCGCTTTGGGTAAGTGTGCAGAGTATCGGCGTTGTGGGCCAGCTGCGCAATCGCCTTGAAGACGCATTTTAAGTACGAAATTGGTTGTAGTACCGGCGAGGCGATTCAAAAAGCAGCCTGCTTAGAGTGTCTGGAGAAGGCAGGCGCGATCTTGCCCTCGAACTCCAACAATCAACCCGATCTTCGCGCCCGGGGTCAACGCCCCAAAAAAAAGCCTCCCGCAATGGGGAGGCTTCGAGTCATCAGCAACGAGAACTGTCTGGCGGCTTCCTATTTTTTCTTGGCCCCAGATACGGGCTTTTCTTTCTCCGCTTTGTATTTCGTCTCGACAGTGGCCGAAAGCGTCGTGATCATGTCCCTGGCTACCGCTGCGTAGCTGCCGTTCGGCTTCAGTTCGATGTATTTCTGAAATGCCTCGATTGTGCCGGGAGCCGGAATCACTTTCCCTTCGGGTGTTGTCTGCGCGCGGGCCATCAGACAAATCCCAAGCTGATACTGAGCGTCGGCATTGTTGGGGTCGACTTCGGTCGCCTTTTTGAACGCATCAGCAGCTTCGGAAGGTTTGCCTGAGTTCACGAGCGTCGCGCCGAGATTGAAGTAGGCCTTCGAACCGGTTGACGGGTTGAGCGCCGTGGATTTTTCGGTTTCTCCCAGCGCCTCGGCCATCTTGCCAGCCATCGCATAGATCAGCGCCAGGTTCGTGTGATAGCTCGCTTCGACAGCCGGATCGGGCTTGGCAGCCAAGAGCTCGATCGCTTTGGCGTAATTCTGAATTGCGTCGTCGTACTTGCGGGTGTTCTTTTGGGCCTCCGCGAGATTAGCGAAGATGACATGCTGCGTGGCATCCAGTTCCGCCGCTGCCTTGAACTCTTCCGCCGCTTGTTCGTACTGCTTGGCCAGGAACAGTTCCCTGCCTTTTTCGAAGCGGCCTCTCATGCCTTCGTATTTCTTGTTTTCCTCTTCTTGTTTCGCCTGGGCAGCCTTCTCTTCCGCGGTCATCTCGCGAGGCTGCGCCTTCGCTCGCTCCATCTCCTGTTTCAGATTGAAGTCGACCTTCCCAGTATCGCCGAGAGGCACCTTGATGTTGTCGAAGTAATACAGCTCCTTACCATCCTGGACAACGCCAACCCGATAGTAAGCTACGGGCAGACCGGCATGAAAGAAGCGGCCTTTCTTGTCTGTCTTCTTGATTTCGAAGTGCTGCTTGATGTCCTTGCGATCGATGGTGACGGTCACACCGACGAGGGGAGCCCCGTCGAAGCCGATCACTTCTCCCTCAAGGGAACCTGTTTGGGCAAGACCCTCACCAGGCGTAAGAAGAGTTATTAGAATCAGGGGAAGAAGGGAGAGTGGAAGGAGCTTCACGACCTTTCTCATATTGACCTCCAGGAACGTTGATCTCACTCAACTTGAATATACCTCAAACCTCGCAAGGCATTCAGCAAATTTCAATCGTCACCGTAGGGAATGGGATCTACAATGCCGGCCTCACGAAAGGCCCGCAGGCGCAGGGCACAGCTGTCGCAGCGACCACAGGCCCGAACGCCGTTCTGGTAACACGACCAGGTGAGATGCAATGGGGCGCCCAGCTTGTTGCCAAGATGGATGATTTCACTTTTCCTCATCCGGATGACTGGCGTGACGACATCCAGATGGGTTTCCGGGCGGGTGCCGACGCGAATGAGTCGATTGAACACTTCGTAGTACTCAGGTCGGCAGTCTGGGTAGCCCGAACTATCCTCGGCGACGGCGCCAATGAAGAGAGCCTGAGCCCCAAGCACTTCGCCCCACGACGTCGCGACTGACAGCAGGTGAGCATTGCGAAACGGGACGTAACTGATCGGGATCTCATTCCGCTCCAGGTCTGCTTGATCGACAGGTATCGCCGGATCGGTCAAGCTCGATCCACCGATCGTGCGCAGATGATCCAGCCTTGCGACCAGCCGGCGCTCCACTTGGTAATAGTCTGCAATCGCATCGAAAGCAGTCCGCTCGCGGGACTCGGTTCGCTGTCCGTAGGAAACATGCAGGAACGCCAGCGAATAGCTTTGATGCGCGATGGCCGCGCAGACGCAGCTATCCATGCCGCCGCTCACGAGAACTACCGCAAGCCTGTGTTTCGAGGAGATTTCATTCATCTCGAATCGCCGCTTGAAAGGCTGCTGATCCGCTTCCAGTCAGCGTTTGATGGCCCTCAGCCTGAAGCTCATCACTTTCCCGCGCACGACAAAACAAAGGTACTGTTCCCAAAACTTCCGCAGGAACCGGCAGCTGGGCAGCCTGTTTTCGAGATTCACTAGAAACTCGATTCCCAGCCATTTGTACAGCTTCAAAAGCATGACATAAGACCACTCGACTTCGAACCGTGCCTTGGAGTAATAGTTAGACGCGTGACTAGCCAGGAAGAAGTCGAACGAGCGAGTATTCAAGTGCCAGAGGTGGGAGGGATCCTGCCAGGACGAAGCATCTGTGTAATGCGGTGTCTCGATGTCGACGTGGGCTCCGTGGCGTGCGATCCGATGAATCTCCTCCATGGTGCGGGGAATCGACTGGATATGTTCGATGACGTGGATGACTCGAATGCGGTCGAAGCTGTCATCCGGAAACGGGTAGGGGAACTGATTCAGATCGTGCACCACATCGACTCCCTCGAGCGGTACAATATCCAGCCCCACGCTGCCAGGCCATTTGTGCCTCCCGCAACCGATATCGAGAATTCGGGCGCTCAAGGCAGTCTCCTTGTAACGTTCCCCACCTCAGGACCGCGCCGCATTGTACTGGATTCATGATTCAATGCAAACCGGTCCCAGCAACGGTCAGAGGCTGGCGCAAGGCATCCGACACGGAGAGTCTCTCGACTGAACGCGCAGGAACGAACAGGGTCCCGATGGAGATTAGGCCGCCACAGGCGCTATGGAGCCAGCCATGACGGAAACCGTGGTTCAGAAGTACGGTGGGAGTTCTGTTGCCGATGTTCCAAAACTGGAAAGAGTCGCCGATCGCGTCATCGCAACCGCCAAACAGGGTAGAAGAGTGTGTGTCGTCGTTTCAGCGATGGGGCGCACCACAGACGACCTGATCCGGCTAGCTAAGCAGATCAGTGACTCTCCGCCCAGGCGAGAATTAGACATGCTCCTTTCCACCGGCGAGCGGATCACCATGGCGCTGCTGGCCATGGCGATCCAAAAGAGGGGATTCGAAGCCATTTCCTTCACCGGGTCTCAATCGGGCATCATAACGAATGACCGCCACTCGGGAGCTCATATTATCGAGGTGCGTCCAATTCGAATTCAAGACGAGCTGGAACGCGGTAGAATCGTCATTGTCGCAGGTTTTCAGGGCATGTCCTATCGCCGGGAGATTACGACTCTTGGCCGCGGCGGCTCCGACACGACCGCCGTCGCTTTGGCTGCCGCTCTGGGCGCGAGCTGCGAAATCTGTTCCGACGTGGACGGAGTGTACACCGCAGATCCTCGGATCGTGTCTGAAGCGCACCGGCTCGATTCGATTTCCTATGAAGAGATGCAGGAGCTGGCCGAGCATGGGGCAAAGGTCTTGAATGCCCAGGCCGTGGAATGGGCCCGGCGATCAGGAATTCACATCTACGCGCGCGCGACCCATGCCGAGGGCGTCGGGACCCGAGTGGGAAATGAGGGCAGCGGCCGCGAAGCTTGCGGCGTTGCGACCGCAACCGGTCTGGTGAGGCTCCACTTAAAAGGCCGCTCCGTTGAGTTAGGCGCGGCGCTGGCAGAAGGCGAGGTTCCACTCTGGCAGTTGACAGACGATGGAACTACCGCCACGGCTTTGTTTGGGGTCGAGAACTTGCCGGACTGGGCCGGGTTCAGCCGGGCGTTACGCGACCGATTTGGAGCCGAGCTGGAAGTCGTGGAGAATCTAGCAGCTGTGTCTGTCGTGGGAACTGCTCTCGGCAGTGCTCAATTGCCCGCGCAAGCAATTCAGGAGGCCGGGCGCCTGGGAGCAAAGATCGTTGCTATCGACACCTCTCCGCTTCGCATCACCGTGCTGGTTCATCCTTCCGACGCGCCCGGCTTGGCCCGCGCCCTGCACGCGGCATTCATTGCTGCCGGGTGACGCCAGCTTATAGACAGACTGCCCGTAGCCTCCAATCCACCGGTTCCTGTCTTTTGCGCCACTCGCGGTGAAACAAGGGACCGAAGGGGTGGTTTAGTTTAGAGGTTCTGTCACATTCACGCCGCACACTATCACGATCACGAGGTATATCCTTTGTGATTCCAAGCAATTTGAGAGATGTTTTTCTTGACAAAAACAGCGGGCATCAAGTAGTTTCTAGACTTTGTGATTTTGCAGGCTCTGCGCCTGGTGATAGAGGTCGAGTGATGCCGACGTATTTCCCCAAGGGTAGTGAGGTCAGCCGCCGGTGGTATCTCGTGGATGCACAGGATCAAGTTCTGGGCCGCTTGGCTTCACACGTGGCGAACCTACTTTCGGGCAAGTTGAAGCCAGCGTGGGTTCCATTCATGGATACGGGCGACCATGTCATCGTCATCAATGCAGAGAAGGTGAAGCTGACCGGAAGAAAGCTCGAACAGAAGAGATATTACCGCTACAGCGGATATCCCGGCGGCATGAGGTCCGTTTCTGCTCAAGAGTTGAAGACAAAGCGGCCTGACCGGATGGTTGAGATGGCTATCAAGGGCATGCTGCCCAAGAACAAGATTGGCAGGGCAATGGCTTCGAAGCTCAAGGTTTATTCTGGCGGCGCCCATCCACACGCTGCCCAGCAGCCTGAAGTTTCGGTCATCGCTTGATTTCGATTGGAGGATGACGCGTGGCAGCCCCAGTTCAGTACTCAGGAACCGGTCGCAGAAAGTCCTCGACCGCTCGTGTCTTGCTGCGGCCTGGCAAGGGCCAGTTTGTGGTCAACAAGCGTGCGTTCGAAGGGTATTTCAAGAACGAGACGCTGCGGATGATCATCAAGCAGCCCTTTCTGCTGACTGAGACTTCCGACAAGTTCGATGTGCTGGTTAACGTCGATGGAGGCGGACCCTCCGGACAGGCAGGTGCCGTGCGCCTGGGGATTTCTCGCGCACTGCTGGAGTATAACACCGAGCTGCGGAAGAAGCTGAAGAAGGGCGGTTTTTTGACCCGCGATTCGAGAATCAAGGAACGCAAGAAGTATGGTCAAAAAGGGGCTCGCAAGCGCTTCCAGTTCTCCAAACGCTAGTTCCCGGGGCGGCCCTGGCGTCAGAATCCGTTACAAGTAGCTATTTCTAAAAATTCTTTGAAGTTGTGTGGGAGGTGGGCTTGGCATCTGTTTCGATGAAGGAATTGCTGGAGGCTGGTGTTCACTTTGGCCACCAGACCAAGCGTTGGAATCCTAAGATGAAGGAGTACATCTTTGGAGAGCGCAACGGGATTTACATTATCGATCTGCAGAAGACGTTGCGAATGTTCAAGGAAGCCACTCGCTTTGTGGCCGATTTGGCTGCCCAGGGAAATTCGATCCTTTTTGTGGGCACCAAGCGGCAGGCCCAAGAGGCAATTCTGGAAGAATCGAAACGTTGCAACATGTTCTATGTCAACCAGAGATGGTTGGGCGGGTTGCTGACGAACTTCGTGACGATTCAGAAGTCCATTCAGCGGCTGCGCGAGCTGGATGAAATGTCGACCGATGGACGCTACGATCTCTTCTCCAAGAAGGAGGTAGCGCGGCTCGAGCGGGAACGGAAGGGTCTCGAAAAGAACTTGTCAGGAATCAAGAACATGAAGCGCCTGCCGCAGGCAATCTTCGTGATCGACTCCAAAAAGGAAGAGATTGCCGTTAAAGAAGCAAACCGCTTAGGCATTCCCGTGATCGCGGTCGTCGACACGAATTGCGATCCAGACAATGTCGATTATGTGATTCCAGGCAATGACGATGCGCTGCGGGCCATCAAGCTGTTTGTGTCGAAGGTGGCCGATGCTGTGATCGAAGGGGTGGCCGCACTGAAGGACAAGGCTGTTGAAGGAGAAGCGAAGGTTCAGGAGATGGCGTCTGGATTGGCTTCGGAGAAGGCCGACTTGAAGGGAAACGGAGCGAACGAGAGTGCTGCCACCGTCGAAGGTTTGAAGGCTGGTGGTGATTCAATGCCCGGTGAAGGGCGCCCGGTTCCCAAGGGCCGCGCCTCCCGGTCCGAATTGGGAAGCCAGCCGGTGGCTTCCAGTTAGTCCCCCGAGTTCTTCTTCGATTTACCTGCACTATCCCCAAATTCATATCGTACCGGGCATGCTGGGGCGCGGTCCGATGCCCTATCAATCCTGCCGGTGTCCATCGTGGTGTGGTTTGACTGCGTGTGGTTCGGAGTCGGCAGTGTCTCCGACTGATGAATTGATTTACCGAGAGGGAGCTGCTACATGGCAATTTCTGCAGAGCTGGTCAAGAAACTGAGGAACGACACACTTGCTGGAATGATGGAATGCAAGGCGGCACTAGAGGAAGCCGCCGGTGACTTCGAGAAGGCGATCGTGATCCTGCGAAAAAAAGGCTTGGCGTCTGCCGGCAAAAAAGCAGGCCGGATCACCAGCGAAGGGGTCGTTTATTCGTACCTTCACCCAGGTGGCAAAGTGGGTGTTCTGGTTGAACTGAATTGCGAGACCGATTTCGTTGCTAAGACGGACGGATTCCTGGAGCTGGCTAAAGACCTTGCGATGCATATCGCGGCAATGGAACCCAAGTACGTTCGCCGCGAAGAGGTGCCCGAGGAGGTCCTTGACCAGGAAAAGGAGATCTATCGCGCCAAAGCACTGGCAACGGGCAAGCCCGCCAACGTAGTCGAAAAGATCGTCGATGGCCAGCTGAACAAGTTTTACTCGGAGGTTTGTGCCTACGATCAACCTTTCGTCAAAGATGACAAAGTCACCGTGGGACAGCTGATCACGGAAAAGATCGCACAGATGAAAGAGAACATCAGCTTGCGCCGCTTTTCGCGTTTCAAAGTCGGTGAGGGACTGCAGAAGCGGGGCGGCGATTTTGCAGCGGAAGTGGCGGCACAACTGAAGTAGCACGGTCCAATCAACTATGTCGTCTCCCGTTTACAAGAGGATTCTCCTGAAGTTGAGCGGCGAAGCTCTGATGGGATCGCAGGGCTTCGGCGTAGACCCCGCGATGGCGGCGAATGTGGCTGGAGAGGTTAAGGACGTTCACGACCTGGGCGTCGAGATCGCGATCGTCATCGGCGGCGGGAATATCTTTCGGGGATTGAAGGCGACGGCGCAGGGGATGGACCGTGTTTCCGGCGACCTGATGGGAATGCTGGCGACGGTGATCAACGCCATCGCGCTCCAAGATGCTCTAGAGAAGGTTGGCGTCTACACCCGCGTGGTCTCCGCCATCGAGATGCGCGAAGTGGCCGAACCGTTTATTCGACGACGGGCGATCCGGCACCTCGAAAAAAGGCGGGTTGTGATCTTCGCCGCCGGAACCGGCAATCCTTACTTCTCTACCGACACCGCGGCCGCTCTCCGCGCCATGGAGATCAAAGCTGAAGTGATCATGAAAGCTACCAAGGTCGACGGCATCTACGATGCCGATCCGGTCAAGGTCAAGTCGGCGACGATGTACCGCGAAATCAGGTACATTGACGTGCTGCGACAGGGGCTTCGAGTGATGGATACCACCGCCATCTCCCTTTGTATGGACAACAGCCTTCCGATTATCGTCTTTAACCTGCTCCAATCCGGCAACATTCATCGGGCTGTCTTGGGTGAGAAGATCGGCACGATTGTGAGGGTTTGATCCTATGGTAAAGGACGTCATTCAGAAAACTAAAACACGGATGGATAAAGCAGTCGAAGACATGCGGCGGGAACTCTCCAGCGTACGATCCGGGCGCGCCTCGATTTCCCTGCTCGATCACATCACGGTCGAGTATTACGGCGCACCCACCCCGCTTAATCAGGTCGCGACCCTCGCCGTCCCCGAGCCAACGCTCATTACAGCTCAGCCCTGGGATCTGTCGCTCTTGGGAGCGATCGAAAAGGCGATTCGCTCCTCGGACTTGGGTCTCAATCCGAGCAACGATGGCAAGCTGATTCGAATTCCCATTCCCCCACTCACTGAAGAGCGCCGGAAGCAGCTTGCAAAACATGTTGGAAAGGTGCTGGAGGACCATCGCACGGCGATTCGTAATATCCGGCGAGACGAGAACGAAGTGCTCAAGAAGATGCTGAAGGACAAGCAGGTGTCGGAGGACGAAGAGCGCAAGGGGTTGGAAGAAATCCAGAAACTGACCGACCAGTTCACGGCGAAAGCGGAAGAGCTCGCCCGCAAGAAGGAGGAAGAAATTCTCAAAGTCTAGGGCCGCGGTGAGATCTCTGACGGTGAGGGTCGTCACGCATGCAAGGAGATTCAGTGAGCCGGTGTGCTCTTTTCAGTTGGAATTTTCAATTGACACTTGATTGATCACTTTGCTAGAGTTATGGGGTTTTTCGCCTTGATGGGAATTTTTGCCGGGCAACAAGCCTTAACTGTGTCGTTTTGAGGAGATTGAGTCTTGCCCACGTTTAACCAGCTGGTGCGGATGGGTCGCAATAAACCCAGGTACAAAACGAGTAGTCCTGCGCTACAAAGTTGTCCGCAGAAACGCGGTGTTTGTGTGCGTGTCTATACCTCTACGCCAAAGAAGCCAAACTCGGCTTTGCGAAAAGTGGCGCGTGTGCGACTGACGAACGGCATCGAAGTCACCACGTATATTCCTGGTATCGGGCATAATCTGCAGGAGCACTCCATTGTCCTCATTCGTGGCGGGCGCGTAAAGGATCTTCCCGGGGTTCGATATCACGTCGTCCGTGGAACGTTGGATTCGGTTGGCGTTCAGAACCGCAAGAAAAGCCGCTCCAAGTACGGAGCGAAGCGACCCAAGTAGTCAATTCCCAGAATGGTCACAGTTCGATCTGTCCGTGAACGCTGCGGAAAAGCGCAGCCTTGGTGAGAGGAATCGTTTATGCCAAGAAAAGGAAATGTTCCGAAACGCGAGGTATTGCCAGATCCAATTTACAACAGCACGCTCGTATCGAAGTTTGTGAACTGCGTTATGTGGGATGGCAAGAAGAGCACGGCAGAGCAGATCTTTTACGATGCGATGAAGATCATTCAAGAGAAAACAAACGATGACCCCTTGAAGGTTTTCAAGAAGGCGTTGGACAACGTTAAACCGGTGTTGGAAGTGAAGACGCGCCGCGTTGGCGGAGCCAACTACCAGGTGCCGGTCGAGGTCAACCCGAACCGCCGGACGTCGCTGAGTATCCGCTGGTTGGTCGGTTACTCCCGAGATCGGAAAGAGAAATCCATGGAGGAAAAGCTCGCGGCCGAACTCCTGGATGCTGCAAACAACCGTGGGACGGCGGTCAAGAAACGGGAAGACGTCCACAAGATGGCCGAGGCCAACAAAGCTTTTGCGCATTATCGCTGGTAGAGGGAACAGACAACGGGCTCGTTTTTCGTCATGGCGCGCCAGGTTTCACTCAAGAATACTCGCAACATCGGGATTATGGCTCACATCGATGCCGGAAAGACCACGGCTACCGAGCGGATCCTTTTCTATACGGGTATCACGCACAAGCTCGGCGAAGTGCACGATGGCACCGCCACCATGGATTGGATGGAGCAAGAGCAAGAACGCGGCATCACCATCACCTCGGCCGCGACAACCTGTTTCTGGAAAGACCTGCGCATCAACATCATCGACACCCCAGGCCACGTGGACTTCACGGCGGAAGTCGAGCGTAGCCTGCGTGTTCTGGATGGAGCCATTTGTTTGCTTGGTTCGGTCGAAGGCGTAGAACCGCAAACAGAAACCGTCTGGCGGCAAGGAGATAAGTACCAGGTTCCACGTATCGTGTTCGTCAACAAAATGGACCGCGTCGGCGCAGACTATTTTCGCTGCATCGACATGGTGAAGAGCCGTCTCAAGGCGAACCCGGTCGCTGTTCAGATTCCCATCGGGAAGGAGGATTCCTTCGCCGGCGTTGTTGATCTCATGAACATGACGGCAGTCTACTATCGCGATGAAACACTCGGCGCGGACTACGAGGTCCGTGAGATCAGCGAGGAACTGTCAGCGGAAGCGAAGTTCTACCGAGAGAAGATGGTGGAGGCTATCTGCGAGAACGACGAGGGATTGATCGAGCATTACCTGAACGGCCAGCCGATTTCGGTTGAGGACCTGAAGGCCAGCCTGAGGCGCTCGACGCTAAGCCTTGCTCTGACCCCCGTTTTCTGCGGGTCCGCGTTCAAAAACAAGGGACTGCAGCCCCTGCTCGATGGTGTAGTGGATTACCTGCCGTCACCGGTTGACCTGCCACCCGTGGTCGGCACTACGAGGGATGGATCGCAAGAGGTCTCCCGCAAAGCGGACGATGACGAATCCTTCTCCGCGCTGGTCTTCAAAATCATGACCGATCCTTTCGTTGGCCAGCTTGCCTTCTTTCGAGTCTATTCCGGCATGTTGTCCGCCGGGTCATACGTGTTCAACTCCACCAAAGGAAGTCGGGAGCGTGTTGGCCGCCTCCTGAAGATGCACGCAAATAAGCGGGAGGAGATCAAAGAAGTCTATGCAGGCGACATCGCAGCGGCGGTTGGACTCAAGAACGTAACCACCGGCGATACGATCTGCTTCGAAGAGTCGCCCGTCATTCTGGAAGCGATGGACTTCCCGGTGCCTGTGATTTCTGTGGCAATCGAGCCAAAAACGAAGAGCGACCAGGAGAAGCTGGCCCTGGCTCTGGGCAAGCTGGCTCAGGAGGATCCCACGTTCAAAGTCGCCACAGACCAGGATACCGGCCAGACCATCATTTCGGGAATGGGCGAGCTTCACCTCGAGATTCTGGTAGACCGGATGTTTCGCGAGTTCGGTGTCGGCGCGAACGTCGGCAAGCCGCAGGTCGCGTATCGGGAGACGATCCGCAAACGGGCCGAGGCTGAGGGCAAGTTCATCCGCCAGACCGGTGGCCGCGGCCAGTACGGGCACGTGAAGATTGTCGTTGAGCCAAACGAGCCCGGCAAGGGATTCGAGTTCATCAACAAGATTGTTGGGGGAGCAGTCCCCAAGGAATACATCGCGCCAGTCGAAAAGGGAATCGTCGAGGCTTTGGAGACGGGCGTACTGGCGGGGTTCGAAGTTCAGGACGTTAAGGTCACTCTGTACGACGGCTCCTACCACGACGTCGACTCTTCGGAGATGGCTTTCAAGATTGCCGGCTCGATGGCCTTTAAGGAAGGGTGCCAGAGAGCGAATCCTGTCCTGCTCGAGCCGATCATGAAAGTTGAAGTAGTGGTGCCCGAAGAATTCATGGGACCCGTGGTCGGCGATCTGAATTCGCGGCGGGGACGCATTGAAACGACCGAGCCGAGAGCGGGTTCGCAAGTAGTGACGGCAGTCGTGCCGCTGTCTGAGATG
>Ga0194131_10004662_pt1 | contig 20437 bp, 17 predicted proteins | sample TA2KigO120mmetaG_FD_148631 | JGI IMG/M metagenome (GOLD analysis project Ga0194131, IMG submission 148631) | Freshwater microbial communities from Lake Tanganyika, Tanzania - TA2015053 Kigoma Offshore 120m | ecosystem: Environmental > Aquatic > Freshwater > Lake | place: Tanzania: Lake... | reverse complement strand
ACGGTCAGGCCCCTTGGCAATGCCGACCAGAGGGATGTCGTTCAGCCCGAGCTCGGCGAAGACGTCCAGCGCCACGCTCAGCTGCCCTTGGCCGCCGTCGATCAGCACGAGGTCTGGCCAGGTCTCGGCACTGCGGCTGGGATCCTCGCGCAGCGCGCGCCCGAAGCGCCGGGTCAGCACCTCGCGCAGCATGGCGTAATCGTCGCCTTCGGCCAAGCCGGGCGGGCGGCCTTCCGCAAGCGCTGCTTCTGCGGAGCCGCGAATGTTGAACTTGCGGTACTGGTTCTTGGCAAAGCCCTCCGGGCCGGCGACGATCATGGCGCCCAGCGCCTGCGCCCCGCCGATATGCGAGTTGTCATAGACCTCGATGCGATGTGGCGGAGCCTCGAGGCCGAAAACCCGGGCAACGCCCTCCAGATGCTGCGCCTGGGCACCACCCTCGGCCATGCGGCGTGCCAGAGCCTCGCGGGCATTGGCCAGAGCGTGCTCGACCGGTTTGCGCTTGTCACCGCGCTCCGGTGCCTCGATGCGCACGCGGTAGCCGGCCTTCTCCGACAGCGTCTCGCCCAGCAGCTCACGGTCGGCGATATCGGCGGATAGCAGCACCAGCTTCGGCGGCAGACGCTCCGTGTAGAACTGACCGACGAAGGCGTTGAGAACCTCGACCACATCCTGCTGCTTGTCGTGCCTGGGGAAATAGGCGCGGTTGCCGTAGTTGAAGCCGCCACGGAAGAAGAAGACCTGGACACCGGTGAAGCCCCCCTCGCTATGGGCGGCGATGACATCGGCGTCGCCGATTGCCAGGAGGTTGATGTCTTGGCGCGACTGGATGGCGGTCAGGGCGCGGATGCGGTCGCGGAACAGGGCTGCGGCTTCGTAGTCCCGAGCGTCGCTGGCCGCCTGCATTTTCTCGGCGAACTGGGCTTGGATGGCGCGCGAGCGTCCGGCCAGGAATTCCTTCGCCTCCTTCATTAGACCGGCGTAGTCGTCGGCGCTGATGCGGTCGACGCAGGGCGCCGAGCAGCGCTTGATCTGATAGAGCAGGCAGGGCCGTGTGCGGTTGCTGAACACGGTATCGGCGCAGGAACGCAGCAGGAAGCCGCGTTGCAGGGCGGTGAGGGTCTGGTTGACAGCGCCGGCGGAGGCGAAGGGGCCGTAGTAGCTGGCCTTGCGATCGCGTGCACCCCGGTGTTTGGCGATCTGGGGATAGGGGTGATCCTCGAACAGCGCGACATAGGGGAAGGACTTGTCGTCGCGCAGAAGCACGTTGTAGCGCGGCATCAGCCGCTTGATCAGGTTGATCTCGAGGAGCAGCGCTTCGGCCTCGGTATGGGTCGTCACCACCTCCAGCGTGCGCGTCTCGGCGACCATGCGCTGCAGGCGGATCGGCAGGCGGCTGAACTGGGTGTAAGCAAGGACACGGCGCTTGAGGCTGCGCGCCTTGCCGACATAAAGCGCGCTGCCGTCTTCTGCCAGCATGCGGTACACACCGGGACCAGGCGGCAGGGTGATGAGCGCCGCGCGAATGACGGCGACACCCGCCGCACCCGGCCCCGTGGTCGGAGGGGCGTCGTCCACAAGCGGTACGCCCTCGTCGCGATCAGGCGCGTCAGCAGCGCTCATATTTATCCACTTCTCCACAACCAGTAGCCGATGTTTCCGGGTTCGGCGTTTTGGACTTGCGGTGTGTTGCCGGCAGCACGCTGGCTGTGTCGGCACCGCCACGATATCCACCGAAATTGGGGGTAACTTTTTTCATAACCCTCAGGCGAGCACCGCGGAAGCCCCGATATAGCGTATTGTTTTGACATCGCCCAAAAAAAGGCAGCCCGTTAACCTTCTGATTTCTCCGCGAAATGCTGCGAAATCTGGGCATCCGCCGGTCAAGTTTCTGCAGAAATCGGCGCTTTCAGAGGGTCTTAGCCAAGCGGCCGGCGGTGTGCACAAGTGAGACACCCCCGGTTTCCCGGACCGGTGATACGGCGGCCACGCTATCCGAACTAGGTGCGGTGGCGCTCGACCTCAGCCCCGACACTCGTGGCATCGGGGTAGACATCGAGTTTTTCCACACGCACCCGCACGGTCCGCACCCGGCGGTTATCGAGACACAGCGCCGCGATGCGTTCGGCGAGCTGTTCGCAGAGCTCGACATGACCTTCGGCCACCAAGCGGCGGATGCCGGCAACGACCGTGTCGTAGCGGATGATCCGGTCGCGGCGGCCCGTGCGGCCGTCCGGCGCCACCAGGAGATCGGCGCGCGCCGCCAGGAGCTCGACATTCACCCGGACGCGCTGGTCGATCTGCTTCTCGCGCTTCCACACGCCGATGCGCGCCGCGAGCACCAGATCGCGGACCAGCACGCGATAGTAACCTGCCGGGGCGGGCTTACTCTTCCGCGGCATGGTGGTGGGTGGGCGAAGCCCAGTTGAGGTGCTGGCCGCCGTCGAGCGCGATCATCTGCCCAGTCATCGATCCCGCGGCCAGGATGAGACGCAGCGCCGCCACCAACTCCTCGAGCGCTGGACCGCGCTGCAGCGGCACCGACTGGACCTGGCGGGCGAATTGTTCGCTGCTTTGGCGCGGGCTGGGCAGGGTCGGGCCCGGGCCGATGGCATTGACGCGGACGCGCGGCGCCAAGGCGAGCGCCAGCGTCTGGGTCAGCGTCCACAGCCCCGCCTTGCTCAGCGTGTAGGAGACGAAATGCGGGGTTAGGTTCCACACCCGCTGGTCGACGAGGTTGACGATGACGCCGCCGGAAGCGGCGGGCAGGCCCTTGGCCAGGGCCTGCGACAGGACAAAAGGTGCGCGCAGGTTGGTCTCGAGATGCGCGTCCCAGCTCTCGCGGGTGACGCTCAGGGCCTCGTCGCGCTCGAAGAGCGAGGCGTTGTTGACCAGCACCCCCAGCGGACCGAGCGCCTGCGCCGCGCTGGCAGCCAGGGCGGTGACGTCGGCTTCCTTCGCCAGGTCCGCGGCCAGCGGCACGGCCTTGCCTCCGGCCTTGACGATCTCGCCGGCCACCGCCTCGGCATCGCCGCGCGAGCGGTGATAGTGGAGTGCAACGGCATAGCCGTCTTCGGCCAGGGCCAGGGCCAGGGCGCGGCCGATGCGCTTGCCGGCTCCCGTGACTAGGGCGGTGCGGGGAATCGCCAAGGACTGAATTTCGTTCACGGGGGGCAGGATGGAGGAGGCCCGCTCGCCGTTCAAGCACGGCGCTGGGGCAGCAGCAGCCAGACGCCGCCCGCACAGGTCAACGCCGCGGTGAAGGCAAAGCCGACCGCATAGCTGCCGGTGACCGCCAGGATGAGGCTGAATATCGGAGGCAGGACCATGACCCCGCCGAAGGTGGCGAAATGGGAGCCGCCCGCGGCCTCGCTCACCCGGCCGGGGGCCAGGCGCGCGAGCTGGGCGAGGAAGACGCCGTTCCAGCCAGCGGCCGTCGCCCCAAAGGCCGCGCAGACCACGACGATCAGAGCGAAGGGCCAGTCCGGCGAGAGGAATGCCGTGACCAGCGCGAGGAGCGACATGCCGATGCCAAGTGCCGCGAGGAGGCGCACGGGATCGATGCCGCCGCGATCGGCCGTGAAGCCCCAGATGACGCGAGCGACGGCGCCCGAGGCCTGGCTGATCGCCAGCACGAAGCCGGCCAGCACGATGGCCATTGACAGCCGGTCGGCCAGATAGGTGACCAGGAAGGCGCTGAGGATGGTCTGCATCCCGGCATAGGCGAAGGAGATGATCGACAGGCGGCGCATCTCGGGGTCGCCGAGCACCAGGCGCAGCGCGCCGACGAAGTTGCTCAGGGCGAACAGCGACCGTGCCGGGTCGCGCTCGACATCCAGCCGGCGATGGAGCGGCTGGACCGCCAGGGCGATGGCCAGGCAGACCAGGGCAACGGCCAGCGCCGCTCCTTGCCAGCCGAGGGCGAGGGCCAGGGTCGGCAGGAGAAGGCCGGAGAGTCCCGTGCCGATCGGCACGCCCGTCTGCTTCGCCGAGAAAACCAGGTTCATCCAGGACGGCGGCGTGAGGCGCGCCAGGATGTGCGACGACGCCACGGGCGAGGGACCGTAGGCGAAACCGATGAGTAGCGCGCTGAGCACGGCGCTCCACACATGACCGAGTGCGCCCAAAGCGAGGCCGGAAGCGCAGAGCACCATGCAGCCCTGGCTGACGCGCACCGCGCCGAAGCGGGCAATGAAGCCCGAACAGGCAGCGCTCGAGAAAGCGCCGACCCCGTAGATGATGCCGACGTAGACGCCCACCAGATAGGTCGGCACGGCCAGCGCCGGCGCTGCAACCGGGGCGAGCACCGAGCCGGTGGTGCCCGACATCGAGGTCAGGATCTGTACCGCCAGCATGGCGACCAGGGCGGGAACTACCGGATGCATGTCTAAGGCTTCTCCGCGCCGGTCTGCGGTACGAGCATCCAGAGGCCGATGGCCAGGGTTAGAACCGACAGCGCGGTGAAGCTGACGGCGTAGCTGCCGGTTGCGGCCAGCAGCACGGTGAACAGCGCCGGGCCGGCGGTGACGCCGGTGAAAGCGGCGAAGCCGCCGGCCCCGGCCACCTGGCTGACCTGGCCGGCCGGCGAATGCCGGGCTATCTGGGCGACGAAGACCCCGTTCCATCCCACCGCCGTGAGGCCGAGCAGCGCGCCGACCGCGACGATGGCCGCCAGCGGCCAGTCGGGGGTGAACGAGACCAGCAGCCAGACGCTGAGCGTCATGCCGAGGCCGAGCCCGCCGAGCACCCGTCCGGGTGCCAGCCAACGGTCGGCCGCGACACCCCAGCCGATGCGTGCGGCCGTGGCGGCGGCCTGGGTGACGGTCAGCACCAGCCCGGCGATCACAAGCGAGAAGCCGATACGCTCGTTGAGATAGATGACCAGGTAGGTGCTGATATTGGTCTGCATCATCGAATAGGAGACCGACAGGATCACCAGGCGGCGCAGCGGCGGCGTTGCCCAGACGAGGCGCAAGGGTGCCACGAGCTGGGCCAGCGAGAAACGAGTCGGCGCGATCTCCTGCGTGTCGAGGCGGGCGCGCAGCGGCTCCAGCAGGACGGCCAGGCCGATTGCGGCGACGATGACGGCGACCACCGCGCCGCGCCAGCCCAGCGCCAGGGCGAGCGGCGGCAGGATGCCGCCCGCCAGCCCGACGCCTATGGGCACGCCGGTCTGGCGGATGGAGAACACGACATTCAGCAGGTGCGGCGGCGTCAACCGCAGGAGCAGCAGCGAGGCCGTCGGCGCGCTGGGGCCGTAGGCTACGCCGAGCAGCAGGGCCGAGGCCAGCAGCAGGACGGGCGTGCCGACCAGGAAGCCGGCCAGCCCGACGGCCGAGGCCAGGAGGGCCGCCTGGCTCACCCGCACCGGGCCGAAGCGGGCGATGACCCCGCCGCAGGCGAGGCTGGAGAAGGCCGCGACGCCGAACATGGCCGAGACCAGGATGCCGACCAGGCGTGGATCCAGGCCGAGATCCGGTGCCGCCGCCGGCGCCAGCACGGGCGCGACGCTGCCGGCCAGGCAGACCAGGGCTTGCACGCTCAGCAGGGCGACCAGCGCCGGAAGGACTTGCTTCATCGTTCTTGTGCGGCGCCGCGCGGCCGGAAAGAGCGGCAGTGTGGACAGCGCCCACAGGCGAATCAAGCGGCGGGGGCGCAGAACCCGCCTGCGCGCTTCACATGGCACGAAGGCGGCGCCACAATGGCATGCGGCGGGTCGGGGGGCTCTATCGTGAATCGGTTCGGGTCCGTGGCGGTGCGCGGCATCCTACTGATGGCTGTCGCGCTGACGGTGCTGGCGGCGCCGGGCTTCGCGCAGGAGCGCAAGCCGGGCCCACTGGGGCCGCCATCGGGTCCGTACCGCGAGCAGGAATTCTTCATCGCCTGGGAACGCGCCGGCAGGACGTGGCTGTCGCACGCCAAGATTTTTCGGCCGACGGCCGACGGTGCACATCCCCTAGTCCTCATCGCGCACGGATCGCCGAGAAACGCGCAGGACCGGCAGCGCCGGTCTGCCACCTGAGCGGACCGTCAGGCTCGCTGGTTTGCGGCTCAGGGGTTCGTGGTCGTCGTCCCGGTAAGGCGCGGATACGGCAAATCCGACGGGCCGGTGCAGGAAGACTACGGCAGCTGCGAAGATCCGAATTTTCATTCCGCGGGCTTGAGCTCAGCCAACGACATACAGGGTGTGCTCGGCCAGATGGCTCGCGAACCCTATGTGGACGCGCAGCGCATCGTTGTCGTCGGCCAGTCGGCCGGCGGTTGGGCATCGCTGGCCATAGCGGCTCGAAACGTCCCGGGCGTGATCGGCATCGTCAATTTCGCCGGTGGCCGCGGCAGTCTTGCCGCCGGCCAGAACTGTGCGCCGGAGCGCCTCGTGGAAGGCGCCGGCCGCTACGGCGCGACGGCCCGGATTCCGGCGCTGTGGATCTACACGGAAAACGATAGCTATATCGGACCGGACCTTTCCCGGCAGATGGTCGAGGCGTTTCGGGCCGCGGGCGGATCGGCGGCGTACCGGCTTCTGCCACCCTTCGGCAAAGATGGCCACTCCCTGTTTACGGACCCGGCCGGAATGGACCGCTGGGTGCCTCTGGTCAGCGAGTTCCTGAGAAGCCAGAAGCTGATGCCTTAGCGGTTCACCGTCGCCATTGCGGGCGGCGGGCGCGGCCGGATTTCGAGGCGACGGAGCCCTGGGTGGAGCGGGCACGCGGCCGGGGTGCCGGTGCCTTGCCCGCATCGTAGCCTTCCTGCTTCTCCTCGAAGCCGAAGGCGCCGCCCTCGGGCTTCATCTCCAGCTCGTAGGCTTCCAGGCGCCTGATCTCGTCGCGCAAGCGCGCGGCCTCCTCGAACTCCAGGTCGCCGGCCGCCTTCTTCATGCGCTCCTCGAGGTTGGCGATATGGGCCTTGAGGTTCTTGCCTACCAGATGCGGCGCCGCGTCGTCGCCGGTCGAGACCGTGATGTGGTCGCTCTCGTAGACGCTGCCCATGATGTCGCCGATCCGCTTGCGCACGGATTCCGGCGTGATGCCGTTGGCCGTGTTGTAGGCCTGCTGCTTCTCGCGCCGGCGCGCGGTCTCGGCCAGCGCCGCCTTGAGCGAGTCGGTCATGCGGTCGGCGTAGAGGACGACCTTGCCGTCGACGTTGCGCGCCGCATGCCCGATCGTCTGGATCAGCGAGGTGCGGGAGCGCAGATAGCCTTCCTTGTCGGCGTCGAGGATGGCGACCAGCGCGCATTCGGGAATGTCCAGGCCTTCGCGCAGCAGGTTGATGCCCACCAGGATGTCGAAGGCGCCGAGCCGCAGGTCGCGGATGATCTCGATACGCTCCAGCGTCTCGACATCGGAGTGGATGTAGCGCACACGCAGCCCGGCCTCGTGCATGTATTCGGTCAGATCCTCGGCCATGCGCTTGGTCAGCGTGGTGACCAGGGCGCGCTGGCCGGCGGCGGCCACGGCCTTGCATTCGCCGAGCAGGTCGTCGACCTGCTTCTCGGTCGGCCGCACGATGCACACGGGATCGATCAGGCCGGTCGGGCGGATCACCTGCTCGACGAAGACGCCGCCGGTGCGCTCAAGCTCCCAAGGCCCCGGCGTCGCCGAGACGAAAGCGGTCTGGGGCCGCATCACCTCCCACTCCTCGAACTTGAGCGGCCGGTTGTCGATGCAGGAGGGCAGGCGGAAGCCGTACTCGGCCAGCGTCGATTTGCGCTGGTAGTCGCCTTTGAACATGCCGCCGATCTGCGGCACGGTGACGTGGCTCTCGTCGACGAAGAGCAGCGCGTTCTGCGGCAGGTACTCGAAGAGGGTGGGCGGCGGCTCCCCCGGCCGCCTGCCGGTGAGATAGCGCGAATAGTTCTCGATGCCCGGGCAGGAACCCGTGGCCGCCATCATCTCGAGGTCGAAATTGGTGCGCTGCTCGAGCCGCTGGGCCTCGAGCAGCTTGTTGTCCTTGCGCAGCTCCGCCAGGCGCAGCTTGAGGTCGACTTTGATCTGGGCCATCGCCTGGTCGAGGGTGGGCTGCGGCGTCACATAATGGCTGTTGGAGTAGAGCTTGACGTGGCCGAGCTCGGCCTTCTTCTCGCCGGTCAGCGGGTCGAACTCCCAGATGGCCTCCAGCTCGTCGCCGAACAGCGAGATCCGCCAGGCGCGGTCCTCGCAGTGGGCCGGGAAGACCTCGACCGAATCGCCGCGCACGCGGAAGGCGCCGCGCACGAAGTTCTGATCGTTGCGCTTGTAGTGGAGATCGACCAGCGACTTGAGTAGCGCGTTGCGGTTGATCACCTGCCCGGACTGCAGCGACAGGGTCATCGACGAGTAGGTCTCGACCGAGCCGATGCCGTAGATGCAGGAGACCGAGGCGACGACCACGACGTCCGGCCGCTCGAGCAGGGCGCGCGTCGCCGAATGGCGCATGCGGTCGATCTGCTCGTTGATCGAGGATTCCTTCTCGATATAGGTGTCGCTGCGCGGCACGTAGGCTTCGGGCTGGTAGTAGTCGTAGTAGGAGACGAAGTACTCGACCGCGTTCTCGGGGAAGAAGGTCTTCATCTCACCGTAGAGCTGTGCGGCGAGCGTCTTGTTGGGGGCCAGAATCAGCGCCGGGCGCTGCAGCTGCTCGATGACATGGGCGGCGGTGAAGGTCTTGCCCGAGCCGGTGACGCCGAGCAGCACCTGGTCGCGCTCGCCCTGGCGGAATCCGGCGATCAGCTCGGAGATCGCCTGCGGCTGGTCGCCGGCCGGTTTGAACTCGGAGACCAGCTTGAACGGCCGCGCCGCTGCCGCGTCGGGATCGCTCGACAGCGGCGGCCGGGCAGGGTTGATCGTGTAGTCGGGCGGCGGCTGGGAAATTCGGGTCGGGCTCACACCCGATTATATGCGCACGAGCCCCGGCGAATGCGAGTCCGCCCGCCGAAGGCGCCGCTTCAGCACTCCTGGCCCTTCTCCGTGCACTTCAGGGAACCGTTGCAGTTCCGGATATCCTTCGGCTGCGGGCAGGTGCGGATGTCGAGATTGGTCTGGAACATCTGCGCGTTGAGATTGGCGCAGAAGCACTGCAGGAAGATGCCGCCGGAAAACTGGCAGGAGCAGGATTGCTGGTAGGAGCCCTTGGGCAGCGTATTGCCGCGCTGCTGGGCGAGCTGCGGTCCGCCTTGCGACTCGGCGGCCGGCGACAGGGCCGGCGCGGCAAACGCCAGGAACACGAAGGCGGTCATCGCCAGGACCATGCGGTTCATCGTCCGATCCCCCGCTGTCGTTCTTGAATCGTAATATTATCAAAGGCTTGTCTTATGAGCAAGCCATCTGTCATGGCTGCCCTGCGGCGCGCCGAGCAGGGTTGCGCGCACCGGTCGGGCCGTCTAGTTTGCGTCGCTTCGCCGTAGTCCAGCCCTGCTTGAGGAGTGTCATGCCGCTCATCGCCAACCGCCTCGCCCGCATCAAGCCGTCACCGACCATCGCGGTGACGACGAAAGCGGCCGAGCTGAAGGCGGCGGGCCGCAACGTCATCGGCCTGGGGGCCGGTGAGCCGGATTTCGACACGCCCGAGAACATCAAGCAGGCCGGGATCGAGGCGATCAAGCGCGGTGACACCAAGTACACCGCGGTCGACGGCACGCCAGCGCTGAAGAAGGCGATCTGCGCCAAGTTCGAGCGCGAGAACGGCCTCAAGTACCAGCCCAGCCAGGTCACGGTCGGTACCGGCGGCAAGCAGGTGATCTACAACGCCATGCAGGCAACGCTGAACGCCGGCGACGAGGTGATCATTCCGGCACCCTACTGGGTTTCCTACCCGGACATGGTCGAACTGGCCGAGGGAAAGCCGGTCTTCGTCTCCTGCTCGCAGAACAACGGCTTCAAGCTGCGGCCCGAGGATCTCGAAGCGGCGATCACGCCGAAGACGCGCTGGCTCATCCTCAACTCGCCGTCGAACCCGACGGGCGCCGCCTATACCCGGGCGGAGCTGCGGGCGATCTGCGACGTGCTGCTCAAGCACCCGCATGTCTGGATCCTGACGGACGACATGTACGAGCATCTCGTCTACGACGATTTCGAGTTCACCACGCCGGCACAGATCGAGCCCAAGCTCTACGATCGCACGCTGACCATGAACGGCGTGTCGAAGGCCTACTGCATGACCGGCTGGCGTATCGGCTACGCCGCCGGCCCGGTGGAGCTGATCAAGGCGATCGGCGCGGTGCAGTCGCATTCGACCTCGAATCCCAGCTCGATCAGCCAGGCCGCGTCGGTCGAGGCGCTCAACGGGCCGCAGGACTTCATCCCGAAGAACAACGCCGTGTTCAAGCAGCGCCGCGATCTGGTGGTCGACATGCTCAACAAGGCGAAGGGCATCCACTGCCACAAGCCGGAAGGGGCGTTCTACGTCTATCCGTCCTGCGCCGGCACGATCGGCCGCAGGACGCCGCAGGGCAAGTCGATCCAGACCGACGAGGACTTCGCCAGCTACCTGCTGGAGAGCGAAGGCGTTGCCGTGGTGCACGGAGCGGCGTTCGGCCTGTCGCCGTATTTCCGCATCTCCTACGCCACCTCGACCGAGGCGCTGAAGGATGCCTGCACGCGCATCCAGCGCGCCTGCGCGGCGCTGAGCTGAGTTGGGGCAGATCCGGATCGCGGAGCCGCGCATGAAGATCGTGGTCATGGGTACGGGGGGCGTCGGCGGCTATTTCGGCGCCCGCCTGGCGGCGTCCGGCGAGGATGTCCGCTTCGTGGCCCGCGGCGCGCATCTCGAGGCGATCAAACGCGGCGGGCTGCATATCACCAGCAAGCTCGGCGATCTCACGGTGCGGCCGGAGAAGGTCTCGGCCGACCCGGCCGAGCTCGGACCCGCCGATTTCGTCATGATCGCGGTCAAGCTCTGGAGCACCCAGGAGGCGATCGAGGCAGTGCGGCCTCTGATCGGCCCCGGCACCCTGGTCGCGTCCGTCCAGAACGGCGTGGGCGCTATCGAGGCGCTGAAAAAAGCTTATGGCGAGAGCAACGTGCTGGGCGGCGTCGCCCATATCGCCACGACCATCGGCGAGCCCGGCGTCATTACCCATACCGGGACCATGGCGAAGCTGACGGTGGGCGAGCCGGCGGGCGGTATCAGCCCGCGCGTTACCGCCATCGCCGAGGCCGCCAGGAAGGCCGGGATCGACGTGATCGCCTCCGGCGACATCAACAAGGCGATCTGGGACAAGTTCGTCTTCCTCGCCACCTTCAGCGGCGTCACCACGCTGACCCGTCTGGCCAGGGGTCCGATCTTCGCCGACCCCGACATGAAGCGGCTCTTTGTCGATGCGCTCGGCGAGGCCTGCGCCGTCGCCCGCGCCAAGGGCGTCAAGCTCGCGCCCGACCACGAGAGCAAGGCGCTGGGCTGGGCCGAGGGCCTGCCGGCGGAGATGAAATCCTCGATGCTGCACGATTTCGAGCGCGGCAACCGCATCGAGGTCGAGTGGCTGTCGGGGGCGGTGGCGCGCCTCGGCGCCGAGGCGGGCGTGCCGACGCCGGTGCATCGCACGATCTACGCTGCGCTCAAGCACTACGCCAGCGGCAGCGCCGCTTAGCCGCAATTGGCCGTCATGGAGTTCCATCGGCCGCATATTCTCGACCGTCATGCCCGCGAAGGCGGGCATCCAGGGCAGGTGCGCGCTGCTTGGCCCCTGGACCCCCGCTTCCGCGGGGGTGACGGTCGGGGCGCGTAGCCCCATGTTCCTGCGCGACATCGACCGCCTGCTGCGCGAGCACGACGCGCGCTGGCGGGCCGGGATCTTCATCGTCTTCCTGCTGGCCACGGCCCAGGCGGCGGCCGTGGTCTTCCGCCCGCTGCCGATCCGCGCGCTGATCGAGCCGCCAGCACCCGACAGCATCTTCGCCTTGATCGAGCGCCTGCTGGTCGGCAGCGGCGCGGCCGCCGGCTCGCGGGTCTGGCTCTATGTCGGGCTGGTGGTCCTGCTCGAGGTCGCCATCCTGGGTCTGCGCTACACCACCGAGATCCGCACTGCCACGCTGACCGAGCGGATCATGCGCTCGATCCGCGGCCGCATCGCCGAGAACCTGCTGCGCGGCGACTACCGGGCGATCGCCGCCGCAGGCCCCGGTGCGGTGATCGCAGCCGCCTCGGGTGACGTCGAGTCGGTGCAGCGTCTGCTGCGCGAGGCGCTGATCCATGCCGGCGTGGCGACGTTGCAGCTCACCTTGATGCTGGTGATCGTTTTCTTCGTCGAATGGTGGCTGTTCTGGATTCTGCTGGTCGAGATCACCGGCCTCGCCGCGGCCGTGTTCCTCTACGCCAATTGGCGCAAGCACCGCTACCTGCTGAAGATGGCGCTGGACGAGCGCATGCTCGGCCTGCTCTCGACCCTGCAGCAGAAGAACCTCGACGCGCGCTTCACCGGCCTGGGCTCGGTGTTCATGTCGCGGGCCACGGCTCTCGCCCGCCGCCTGTTCGGCACCAACATGATCCTGTGGCGCCGCGCCGCTGCCTACTACAGCTCCACCGAGTTCACCGTCGGCGTCTCGGCCGCGATCTGCCTCGTGATGCTCTTCGTCACCTCGGGCTCCGACCAGCCGCCGATAGGCAAGTTCCTGGTCTTTGCCTACTACACGGTGCTGATCTTCCCCTGCCTGCAGCAGATCGGCGAAGCCTGGCCGATGATCAACGATGCCCGCGCGGCGCTCAACCGCATCGGCGCCAACACGGCGCATAAGCGCGAGGCCCGCGGGCCTCGCAGCGAGCCTGAGCTGCCATCAGGCTATGGCGATCTGGTGTTCGACGAGGTCAGCGTGAAGAGCGATCGCGGCGACGTGATCCTCGACCGCGCCTCGTTCGTGCTCAAGCCGGGTGAGAAGATGGGGCTGTTCGGGGACAGCGGCTCGGGCAAGACAACGATCCTGCTGGTGCTGTTGGGCATCAACAAGCCGAGCGGCGGTCGGGCGACGCTCGGCGGCCGCGATCTCGCCAGCCTGTCGCTGGCGGAGCGCAAGCGCTTCTTCTACTACGCCCGCGCCTATCCGGCCTTCTTTCCCGGCACGGTCTACGACAACCTCGTGCTGCACAAGAGCCCCGGCGACGACGAATTCGCGGCGATGCTCGACCGCGTGCGTTTCGGCGGGCGGCTGGCGGCCGAGCCGCTGGGCTCGCACACCTATATCGGCGACAAAGGTGAGCCGTTCTCCGGCGGCGAGCAGCAGCGCATCGCCATCGCCCGCGCCCTGATGGCGCATCAGCCCTGTCTGATATTGGACGAAGCGCTCAACTCGCTCGACGAGGAGAGCGAACTGTCGATCCTGCGCCGGGTGACCGGCGATTTCCCGGAGAGAACGATGATCGTCGTCTCCCACCGCATCACGGCAAGGCCGCTCTTTCCCTTCCGCATCGAAATGACCAAGGGCCGGGCAACGATCATTAGGCCTTGATCCGGGCTTCGGTCGTCCGGCGGGCGTCCAGGGGTACGGGCGATGTGTCGGCCAATATCGCGGACGTCACCAAGGCCGCTGCCGAAGCCGGCGCGGCTTCATCCGAGGTCTTGAGCGCAGCGGAGAATCTCGCCAAACAGGGCGACGTGCTGCGAAGCGAAGTCAGTACGTTCCTGGCCAATATCCGGGCGGCCTGAAGGCAATGAGGCGCCCGCCCCGCTCCAGGGCGGGCGCTGCCTTCGCTTGGGACGCGCCTCCCTTCCTGCTTGAACCTTTTCCCCAAGGGCGCAGAATAACGCGGTAGCTTGGCCGTTATCCCACGTCAAAGCTTGCCCCGGAGGCTCCGCCCATGGATCCGATCAGCGCCCTAGCCCTGACCCTCGGCGTCGGCTGGGCCAGCGGCATTAACCTCTACGCGGCAATCGCCACCCTCGGCGTCATGCATCATATGGAGCTGATGGCGCTTCCGGCCGATCTGCAGATCGTCGCCTCGCCGGTGGTCATCGCCGCCGCCGGCCTCATGTATCTGGTCGAGTTCTTCGCCGACAAGATCCCCGGCGTCGACAGCGCCTGGGACGCGCTGCACACCTTCATCCGCATCCCAGCTGGCGCGATCCTGGCAGCCCAGGCCGTAGGCGACGTGCATCCGGCGCTTGGCCTGGCGGCCGGCCTGGTCGGCGGTTCGCTGGCCGCGACCAGCCATTTCACCAAGGCGGGCGCCCGCTTGGCCATCAACACGTCACCCGAACCCTTCTCCAATTGGGCGGCCTCGCTCAGCGAAGACGCGGCGGTCATCGGCGGACTGTGGCTGGCGCTGCAGCATCCGCTGGTTTTTCTGGCGGGGCTTGTCGTCTTCATTGCCCTGGTCGCCTGGCTCGCACCGAAGCTGTTCCGCTTCCTGCGCGGCCTGTTCCGCCGCATCGCCGGCTGGTTCGGCCGCCCGCCTGGGCCGACAGCCAACCCGGCACCGCCGATCCCCTGAGCGTGCTATAAGTCGGGCATAGCCGGAGGAACCGGAGATGCCCGACGACGCCGTGCCGTTCGACGATTTGCGCTTTCCCTCGCTGCGCCACAAGGTGAGCCCGAGCGAGTGGGAGGCGCGGGTCAATCTCGCCGCTGCCTACCGGCTGTGTGAGATGTTCGGCATGTCCGACCTCATCTACACGCATATCACCGTGCGGCTGCCCGACGAGCCCGACCGTTTCCTGATCAATCCGAACGGGCTGCTGTTCGACGAGATCACCGCCTCGTCGCTGCTCAAGGTGGCGCTCGACGGCACCATCGTCTACCAGGGTCACCCCGATTACGGCCTGCACCCGGCCGGCTACGTCATCCACAGCGGCCTCTACAAGGCGCGCCCGGATGCCGGCGCCGTCATGCACACCCACACCACGGCGGGCATCGCCGTGGCCTCGCTGGAATGCGGCCTGACTGCGATGTCGCAGACCGCGCACCGTTTCTACGGCCGCGTCGCCTACCACGATTTCAACGGGCCAGAACGCGACCCCAAGGGCCGCGAGCGGCTGGCGCGCGATATCGGCGACAGGAACGTCGCCATCCTGCGTAATCACGGCCTGTTGACCCTCGGGCCGACGATCGGCGAGGCCTTCAACTACATGTACGGTATGGAACGCGCCTGCCAGGCGCAGATCGCCGCCATGGCCTGCAACTCGAAGATCAACCAGATGCCGCAGGCGGTGATCGATAAGTCCTGCGCCATGTACGCACCGGGCGCCAGCCGCCGCTACGGGCCGCTCGAGTGGCGCGGCCTGCTGCGCCGCCTCGACCGGCTGGATCGCTCGTATCGCGATTAGCCGTAACCCCTTGGTCTGCCCTTTTTGTCGAAAAGAAGGCGGTTTGGATCGCCGGAATCGGGCCATTGATTTTATTGGACGATTCGTCTCCGGCTTGCACATCGAGTGTCCAAGCATATCCAATAGGCGCGATTCTCTGCCTTAATTCGCCGGGCTACTGGACGAAACGTCTCTGGCTCCCCATCTCAAGCGGATGGGTCGTTCTCCGCGAGAATCAGTCGAGGCGGATATTCGCCTCTTTGGCGACGCGGACCCACTTGGCCGTCTCGGCGTTCATGAAGTCGCGGAACTGGTCCGTGCTCATCTGCAGGACCTCGGCCCCTTCGGTGGCGAATTTCTCGTTGAGCTCGCGCGAGCGCAGGATGGTTGCGAGCTCGCGGTTCAGGCGTTCGATCACCGGCGCAGGCGTCCCAGCCGGCGCCACCATGCCCCACCAATTGTTGGCTTCGTAGCCGGGCACTCCGGCTTCGGCGATGGTCGGAATATCGGGAATGGCCGCGTTGCGCTTGCTGCCACCCACGCCCAGGGCGCGCAGATGGCCGGATTTGATGAAGGGCAGAGTCTGGATCAGGGAGCCGAAGGACAGATCGACGCGGGCTGCGACCAGGTCGGTGAGGGCCGGTCCGCCACCGCGATACTGGATGAGCTGCATGTCGGTCTGGGTCATCTGCTTGAACAGCTCGGTGGTCAGATGCTGGAAGCTGCCGATTCCGGCCGAGCCGACATTGAGCTGGCCGGGCTTGCTCTTGGCGAGATCGATCAGCTCCTTGACCGAGTGCACGGGCAGGCTCGACGGCACGGTAAGCACCGCAGGGCCGGTGCCCAGCATGGCGATCGGCGTGAAAGCGTTGATCGGGTCGTAGGGCAGCTTGGCAATCGCGGCGTTCATCGAGTAAGCCGCGGAAATCAGCAACAGGGTGTAGCCGTCGGCGGGGGATTTGGCGACGGCGTCGGTGCCGACCGTGCCGCCTGCCCCCGGTCTGTTGTCGATAAAGACGGTCTGACCGAGCTTGTCGGTGAGCTGTGCGGCGATGACGCGGCCGAAGATGTCGTTGCTACCGCCGGGCGCGAACGGCACCACCACCTTCACCGGGCGTGTCGGATAGGTCTGGGCGGTCGCATTGCCTGCCAGACATGCACACAGCAGCACCACCGCGGCGCTCAAGACCGCCGGCAGACGGGTCATGAATTCCTCCCAGGGCGCCGCTGACCGGCGTCCAGTGCGTTCTCTCTTGCAAGTATAGGCACCGCGGTCGATGCCCGGCAAATCTCTCCGAAAGGTTAAGGCAGCGATTCGTCTTGCCAAGTCACGCGGCCCGGACTTCACTAGAGGAGGAAAAACAAAAAAACATCCTTCGGGCGTACAGGGAGAGGGTCATGCCGAATAAGACGCCGTCTGCCCCACGTTGCGTTGCCTTGGTCGGCCCGTATCTGGCCGGCAAGACGACTCTTCTCGAAAGCATTCTATTTGCCACCGAGGCCATCCCCCGTAAGGGCACTGCCAAGGAAGGCAACCTGACTGGCGATTCCTCGCCGGCGGCGCGGGCGCGCAAGATGAGTGTTGAGGTCAACGTCGCCTCGACTACCTTCATGGGTGAGAAGTGGACCTTCCTCGACTGCCCCGGCTCGATCGAGTTTGCGCACGAGGCGCGTAGCGCGCTGATGGCCGCCGATGCGGCCATTGTTGTCTGTGAGCCGACGGTCGAGCGGGCGATGACTCTGGCGCCGCTGCTCAAGTTCCTCGACGACCGCCAGATCCCGCATCTCCTGTTTCTCAACAAGATCGACGATGCCGATATCCGGGTGCGCGATACGTTGGCCGCCCTGCAGGCTGTCTCGGCCCGGCCGCTGGTGCTGCGCCAGGTGCCGATCCGTGAAGGGGATACCGTTACCGGCTACGTCGATCTGATCAGCGAGCGCGCCTACCACTACAAAGCCGGTCAGGCCTCCGATCTGATCCCCATGCCGCAGACCATGGCCGAGCGCGAGAAGGAGGCCCGTCAAGGCCTGCTCGAGAAGCTCGCCGATTTCGACGACAAGCTGCTCGAGCAGCTGCTCGAGGACACGGTGCCGTCGAAGGAGGACATCTACAGCCACCTGGCGCGCAATCTGGCGGCCGACCGTATCGTGCCGGTGCTGCTGGGTGCCGCGGAGCGCGACGCCGGCGTGCGCCGGCTGCTCAAATCCCTGCGCCATGACGTGCCGGAGCCTTCTGTTACGGCGGCGCGGCTCGGCCTCAAGGGGGCGGCGCCGCTCGCCCAGGTGTTCAAGACCCAGCATGCCGCGCACACCGGCAAGGTGTCGGTAGTGCGCGTCTGGCAGGGGCCGATCGCCGACGGGGCTACGCTTAGCGACGGCAGTAACAGCGCCAAAATCGCCGGCATCACCCGTCTGATGGGCAACGCCGTGACCAAGCAGGCCAAGGCAGAGACAGGCGACGTCGTCGGCCTGCTGAAGCTCGAAGGCGTCGCCACCGGCGCGCTCCTCTCCGCCAAGGGTGACGCCGCTGCGCCGGCTGGCGAGTCGGTCGGCGCCTGGCCGGCACCGCCGCAGCCCATCTTCTCGCTCGCGGTCAACGCCGAGAAGCGCGGTGACGACGTCAAGCTGTCGGGCGCTCTGCACCGACTGAGCGAGGAGGATCCCTCGCTGGTCGTCGAGCACAACGCCGACACGCACGAGCTGCTGCTCTGGGGGCAGGGTGAGATGCACCTCGCCGTGGCCATCGACCGGCTGCGCAGCTCTTACCATGTGCCGGTGGTCAGTCAGGCGCCGCAGGTGCCCTACAAGGAGACCATCCGCAAAGGCGTCACGCAGCACGCCAGGCACAAGCGTCAGAGCGGCGGACACGGCCAGTTCGCCGATATCAAGATCGAGATCCGGCCGCTGGCCCGCGGCAGCGGCTTCAACTTTGAGGAAAAGATCGTCGGCGGTTCGGTGCCACGCAACTTCATCCCTGCGGTCGAGGACGGCGTCCGGGACTATCTCAAGCGTGGCCCGCTCGGCTTCCCCGTGGTCGACGTGCAGGTCGTGCTGTTCGACGGCCAGTACCATGACGTCGACAGTTCCGACCAGGCCTTCATGACCGCGGGCGGGCTCGGTATGCGCGAGGGCATGCCGAAATGCGACCCGGTCCTGCTCGAGCCGATCTGCAAGGTCGCGGTGACCGTGCCCAACGAGTTCACTTCGCGCGTCCAGCGCCTGGTGCAGACGCGGCGCGGCCAGATTCTGGGCTACGACGCCAAGGCGGGCTGGCCGGGCTGGGACGAGGTCTCGGCCATGCTGCCCCAGTCGGAGATGCACGACCTGATCATCGAATTACGCTCCGCGACCCAGGGTGTCGGCACCTTCGGCTGGACCTTCGACCATCTGGCGGAGCTGACCGGCAAGCCGGCGGAAAAGATCATAGCCTCCCGGCGGCCGGCCGAGGAGAAGGCGAAGGTCGCTTCTTAACCAGCGACACCTCTCGCCTTGGGCCTGGTCTGGTGTAGTCTCCGCGCGGGGCAACACCACACCGGAACCATCCATGACACCGCAAGACGCCGACAAAGCGGCCGAGCTTCTCGTCGCCGCCCGCAAACAGGCACGCCAGGTCCAGGATCTCGACAGCGCGCTCATCGCCGCCACCATCGACGACGCCTATGCCGTTAACGCCGCCATCGCGCGGCGGCAGGGCGGGGCTGCGGGCTGGAAGATCATGGCCATCGTGCCGCCGCAGCGCGAGGCCCTGAAGGTCGACCGGCCGATCGCAGCCCCGCTGTTCAAGAGCTACATCACGGACAGCCCGGCTTCGTTCCCGGTCCGCAACTTCATCCAGCCGATGCTGGAATGCGAGTTCGACTACATCCTGGGCCGTGACCTGCCGGCGCGTTCCACGTCCTATACGGCCGAAGAGGTTCTGGCCGCCGTCGACGTCCTGCGGCCGGCGATCGAGGTCGTCGACAGCCGGGTGGGCCGCGGCAAGCCGACGCCGCTGATGCTCTCGGACTGTTTCGCCAACGGCTACCTGGTGCTGGGCAGGGTCTGCCGGGATTGGCGGGGTCTCGACCTGCTCAATCATAAGATCTCGCTGAAGGTCGACGGGCGCGAGATCGCCATCGGCACCGGCAACAGCATCCCCGGTGGCGGCCCGGTCCATGCATTGACCACACTGGCCAACAACCCGCCGCCCTGGTCGGGCGGGCTCAAGGCCGGTCAGATCGTCACCACCGGCTCGTGCACCGGCATGCCGCCGTTGGGTAACGGCCGCGAGGTCGTCGCCGAGTTCGGCACGCTGGGCGACGTGCGGATCGCCTTCACATGAAGAAAGCGGAGCTGAGCCGCGTGGTGGCGATCCTCGCCGACGCCTGGCAGATCGGTAACCCGATCGTCGCCTTTCCCGAGGAATGCTGCCCGAAGACGGCCAGGGAGGGGATGCAGATCCAGGACGCGCTGGTCCGCGAGCTCGGCGTTGCGGTCGGTGGCTGGAAGATCGGCTGCACCAGCGAATACGCACAGAAGCTCCTTAAGACCAAGGGCCCGATCGCCGGCCGCGTCCTGGCGCCACGCATCTTCGCTAGCGGCGCGACGCTGCCGGGCACGGCCTATCGCATGCGTGGGCTGGAAGGCGAATTCGCCTTCGTTCTCGGCAAGAACCTGAAGCCGCGCCAGCGGCCGTACACGCGGGCCGAGGTGCGTGCCGCGGTGGCCGAAGTGCGGCCGGCGGTTGAGCTGGTCGACAGCCGGTTTCTCGACTGGCTGAGCGTCAGCACGCCTTGCCTGATCGCCGACATGGGTTGCAACGCCGCCTTGGTCCTGGGTAACCCGATCAAGCGCTGGAAGACGACCGACCTGACCAAGGCCCCGGTGCGTATGAAGGTGGACGGCAAGGTGGTCGGCGAAGGCAAGGGAGGGGATGCGCTGGGCGATCCCTTCCTGGCGCTCGCCTGGCTGGCCAACCAGCAGCGCACGCGCGACGGTCTCAAGGCGGGCGAGGTCGTCACCACCGGCACCTGCACCGGCTTCCACAAGGCCGAGCCGGCCGCCAAGGTCGAAGCCGATTTCGGCAAGCTGGGGAAAGTCTCCTTCACGCTGGTCAAGATCGGTTGAGGCCGGCCTCTATTCCCCCTTGTGCCAGGCGAGGCCGTCACCATATAGTTTAGATAGATTCTAAACTGAGACTAACTGGCATCGCCCAGAGGAGAGAAATATGAAGCCGAATCTAGGTCTTAA
>Ga0194131_10004656_pt1 | contig 20451 bp, 17 predicted proteins | sample TA2KigO120mmetaG_FD_148631 | JGI IMG/M metagenome (GOLD analysis project Ga0194131, IMG submission 148631) | Freshwater microbial communities from Lake Tanganyika, Tanzania - TA2015053 Kigoma Offshore 120m | ecosystem: Environmental > Aquatic > Freshwater > Lake | place: Tanzania: Lake... | reverse complement strand
ACTCTGATTGGCTACACTCTGTCATAGGGGAAAGCCGCTCCTCTCTTCGCACAACTTTTACTAGAAAAATCAGTTATGCCAGAGAATGCGGCTTTCCGCTACACTTCCCGTGAGAAAAACGGGCTAGTCCCGCTCGTACATCTTTTCCCGGCTGACATCCTCAGTGGAGAGCACTGGCATGTCGGGCGGAAAAGTCTTCGTCCACGCCTCAAACGCCTCTGCTTTCTCACGGCCGCTCGGCACCCGGGAACCGGTTGCTTCCTTAGCAGCCTCACTTTCAAGCAATCGCTGGATGAAGCTTTCGAGAGACTCCCCAACGGAGAGTGCGTGGGCCGTAAGCCGCGCTTCCAATTCCGGCCGGATATTGACGTTTACGGTCATCCTTCGAATCCCCTACCACTCATGCTACCAGCGCTCAATCCACGCGTCATCTCGACATCGGGCGCCAACAGGACAGACGTAAGCCTCCGCCCGCCGCACAGGTCAAGGCCAAAACGATCTACGGCTTCAGCAGCAGTTTCCCGGACGTCTTGCGGCTTTCAAGATCAATGTGCGCCTGCGCCGCATCCTTCAGCGCGTAACTGTTGTCAATCCGAATGGTCAGCCGGCCCTCCGACATCCAGCGGAACAGGTCCCCCGAACGCCAGATCAACTCCTCACGCGTCGCGCAATGGTGCGCCAGGCTGGGCCGTGTCAAAAACAGCGACCCCTTCTGATTCAGCACCAGCGGGTCCAACGGTTCCACCGCGCCGCTTGACTGTCCGAACGCCACCATCATCCCGCGCGGGCGCAGGCAGTTGAGGCTCTTCAGGAACGTCGCCTGGCCCACCGAGTCATAGACCACATCCACACCCTTGCCGCCCGTGATGCGCTTCACCTCGGGCTCAAAATCCTGCTCCGTATAGCGGATCACGTGGTCGGCGCCGGCCGCGCGCGCCTGCTTCTCCTTGAACTCCGTGCCCACCGTGCCGATCACCGTCGCGCCAAGAATCTTCGCCAGTTGCACCACCAGCATCCCCGCGCCGCCCGCGGCAGCGTGCACCAGGCAGGTCTTTCCTTCACTCAGCGGGAACGACGAGTGCGTCAGATAGTGCGCCGTCATGCCTTGCAGCATCACCGCGGCGGCGGTCTCAAGCGGCACGCCATCCGGCACCGGCACCAACTGCCACGCGGGCACCACGGCAAACTCGGCATAGGATCCGCGAGCCATGGCGTAGGCAACCCGGTCGCCGGGCTTCAGCGTATCCACGCCCTCGCCCACCGCCTCCACCACGCCCGAAGCCTCCATGCCCGATGTGAACGGCAGATCGGCCTTGTACAGCCCGATCCGGAAGTAGACATCAATGAAGTTGACCCCCGCCGTGTCAATGCGCACCAGCGCCTGGCCGGGTCCGGGCTGCGGCCGGTTCACCTCGGCGAACTGCATCTGCTCCGGGCCGCCAGTCTGGCGGACGACGATAGCGTTCATGGGAAAACCTCCGGAAAACGGCCGCGATCAGCCGGCGGCGGCGGCGACGGTCATCAGCGAGTCCTCAAACGCGTAGTCGTTCTTGGGCTTGCGGTGATTGCGAAGGTACCAGCGGTAGGTCTCCTTGAGCCCCGTCTGGAACTCCGTGACACGGAACCCCAGCACGCGCTGCGCCTTGGTCACCATCTGCGTGATGGCCGGCATGTCGAAGTAAACGCCGAAATAGAGCTGCGGCCCCATGGGATGGCCGCCCGCCTGGAAAATGCGCTTGCGAGGCACCGACACCGTCATCACTCGCTTGCCCGCCGCCGTGCCCAGATACTGAATCAGCTCTTCCTGGGTCACCGGGCGCGGGTTGGCGATGTTGAAGGCATGGCCTGTCGCGTTCGGCTCCTCAAGCACCCGCATGCAGGCCCACACCAGGTCCTTGATGAAGACAAACTGCATCAGGCGGCGGCCGTCGCCCGGCAGGACTATGTGGCGGCCGTCACGCATGCGATCCCAGAAGAACTGCTCGCGGTAGAACGGATTGGCGGGACCGTAGATATAGGGCGGGCGCAGCGTCACCACCGGCACCTTGTTGCGATGGTAGAGCCGGAACAGCAGCCGTTCCGACATCGCCTTGTTGCGCACATAGGCGTCCGGGTGGTCGTCCGGCGCCAGGGCGTCGCTTTCGTGGTGATTCAGCCCGTCTCCGTAGGCGGCCACGCTCGACATGAAGATGTAGCGCTGCAGGCGGTCCCCAGCCGCGCGCACCGTCGCCTCCACATGGGCCGCCGTCGTGCCGCGCTCCCAGTCGTAGACGTTGTCGTAGATCACATCGAACCGCTCGCCCGGCAGAATCCGCTTCAGGGATTCGCCGTCATTCCGGTCGGCCTGGATGTTGACCACTTTCTTGCCGAAATCGTGCTCCGGCCTGCGATGCAGGATGGAGACCTTATGCCCCGCCTTCATCAGCGACTTCACAAGCAGCCGCCCGATAAACTGCGTACCGCCAATAACGAGAACTTTCATGCGTTCCATTCGAACCGGGCCCGCGTCAGCGCGGCCCTAGTCGTAATACTCCAGTCCAAGATGCGTGATCAGATCCTCACCCTGCATCCATCGCAGGGTGTTTTTCAGCTTCATCAGTTGAATGAAGATGTCGTGTTCAGGGTACAGCCCGGGCGCCGTCATCGGGCCCTTGAAATAGAACGAGAGCCACTCCTGGATGCCGCGCAGGCCGGCGCGCTGCGCCAGATCCATGAACAGCACCAGGTCCAGCACCAGCGGCGCGGCCAGAATCGAATCGCGGCACAGGAAATCGATCTTGATCTGCATCGGATAGCCCAGCCAGCCGAAAATGTCGATGTTGTCCCAGCCTTCCTTGGCGTCGCCGCGCGGCGGGTAGTAATTGATGCGAACCGCGTGGTAGAGATCCTTGTAGAGCGCCGGATAAAGTTCCGGCTGCAGGATCTGCTCCAGCACCGAAAGCTTGGTCTCTTCCTTCGACTTGAAGGAACCCGGATCCTCCAACACCTCGCCATCGCGGTTCCCCAGAATGTTCGTTGAAAACCAGCCGGTCATGCCCAGCATCCGCGCCTTGAACCCGGGCGCCAGCAGGGTCTTCATGAAAGTCTGGCCGGTCTTGAAATCCTTGCCGCAAACCGGCACCTGCCGGTCCCGCGCCAAATCAAGCAGCGCCGGAATGTCCGCCGTCAGGTTCGGAGCCCCATTGGCGAACGGCACCCCGCTCTTCAACGCGGCGTAGGCGTAAATCTGGCTGGGTGCGATGTCCGGATCGTTCTTCATCAGGCCGCACTCAAAATCCTTCAGCGTCTGATGCACCTTGCCCGGCGTGTGGAACACTTCCGTCGATCCGCACCAGATCATCGCCAGCCGCGCCGCGCCCGAAGACTGCTTGAACGTCGCGATATCGTCCATCAGCATCTCGGCCTTGTCCATGTTGGACCCGCCGGTCTTCACATTCGGCCCGTTGATCCGCCGCACGTACTCCGAATTGAACACCGCCTTCATCGGCTTGATCGCCTCAAGCGGTTGACGCACCTTCTCAAGCAGCGATGCCTCAAGCACATTGGCATGCACCGCCGCATCGTACGCCGTGTCGTCGTAGATATCCCACCCGCCGAAAACCAGATCGTCCAGGCTCGCCAGCGGCACAAAATCCTTGATCAGCGGCGTCCGGGCGTCCGTTCGCTTCCCCAAACGGATGGTGGCCAGTTGTGTGAGGGAGCCTACAGGCTGGCCCAACCCCCGCTTAACTGCCTCCACACCCGCCATGAAGGTGGTACTGACGGCGCCAATGCCCGGAATCAGGATGCCGAGCTTACCCTCGGCGGGGGCGACCGCAACGTTCGATTCACGCGGTGGATGGGGTGTGGACACGATTTTCCAGAGCTTCCTAACAGGTTGGGATTCGGACCCGAACTGCCTGGGTCCTGACTGTTATACTAGCATCTCATGGCGCTTCGCGCGACCGCCACAATGTCGGTCATCGTGGCCGACGACGAACAGCTTGCCCGCGAAGAGTTCTCCTATCTTCTGAACAACTTCGGGGATGTTGAAATAATTGCCACGGCCGACAACGGCCTGGCCGCGGCGGACCTCATCGAGAAGCTGGAGCCCGACGCCGTGTTCCTCGATGTCGAGATGCCCGGGCTCGATGGCCTCGGCGTCATCCGGCGCCTCACCGAAAAGCAGATCCCGCTCCCCTACTTCGTCCTCGCCACCGCCTACGATCAGTACGCCGTCGAGGCCTTCCGGCTGGAAGCCGTGGACTACCTGCTCAAACCCGTCGATACCGGGCGTCTCGCCGTCACCATTGACCGTATCCGGCGTTACATTGCCGAACGCCCGGTCGAACCCGAACCCGCACCCCGCCAGCCCGGCTCCGTGGTCCGCACCAAGGTGGTCGTGCGCTCGGCAGGCCGGAATCTGGTTGTGGATGCGAACGACTTGATCTACGCCACCATCGAAGACGGCGTGGTGCGCGTGGTGGCGGCGAACGTGGAAGGGGCCACCAACTATCGGACCATCGAGGAACTGCAGGAAAGCCTGGACCCGGAACAGTTCTGGCGCGCCCACCGGTCCTACCTTGTCAACATCAACCGGATTCGCGAAGTCATCCCCTGGTTCAAGTCCAGTTTCCAGATCCGCATGGATGATCGCAAGCAGACCGAGATCCCCGTCAGCCGCGTCCAGACACGGCGGCTCCGTAGCCTGTTCAAGCTGTGAATGATGTTGGCCCGCTCCGCGGTGCCCGGCCTTCAGCCCCCGCCAATTGCCCGCCGCCGTATCTCAGCGGCCTCCGCGGCGAACCCCGCGCCGCCCGTCTTACCGGCCCGATCCATCAACCGGCCCAACAAATCCAGGTGCGCGGCCAGATGCAGATGCGGCCGGCTGAACAGAGCGCGCTCCGCTTGCACGGCCTGGGCCGCCAGTTTCAGAGCCACATCCAGGGTGCCGCGCGCCGCTTCGATCTCAGCCCGCAGCGCCACCAGCCGCACCACATCGGGATGACCGGCAGACTGCGCCTTCCGCCGGATAGCCTCCGCCTGCTCAACCAGCCCCAGAGCATCGCCGGCCCGGCCCGTGCCCAAAGCCACAACCGCGCAACTTTCAGCCGCGCGTGCCCTGGCAAGCAGACCCGTTGACCGGCCGGCCATGACCTGAAGGGCCCGCTGGCAAGCCGCCCAGTCAGCCGCGCCCGGCTTTTTCCGGTAAGAGAGCATCGCGGCGATCCAGGCGTGAGTGTCCGGATGATCCGCCCCGATCGTCTCTCCGGCCACCGCGATCACCTCTTCGAACTCGCGCCGCGAATCCTCACCGTGCACCGCCGCCAGTTCCGCCAGCAAAATCCGCGCCGTCAGCGTGTCCATGTGCCTTGGACCCCAGACGCGAGCACACAGCGGCGCCGCCTCGCTCACCAGCGCCCGTGCTTCGGCGTAGGCTCCGTTGCGGAAGAGGATGCGGCCCAGGCGAACCATGCTCCGGGCGCGTTGCGGATGGTCAGCACCCAGGCGCGCCGTCCGCTCCCTCAGCACATACCTCATCTCCTGTTCGGCCTGCGCCAAGGCGCCGCTTTCCTGCAGGGCGGTCGCCAGGTTGCCGCGCATGGTGAGGGTCTCAACATCTCCCCGGCGCAGCGATGCCACCCGCACAGCCTCGCGGAAGAGCGCCACCGCCTCCGGGATGTTGCCCAGCGTCTGCTCCACCAGCGCCAGGTTGTTCAGGGAGTGAGACATTTGGAAGTAGTCCGGGCCGTGCAGCGCCCGCTGAACCTCCAGCGCCTGCCGAAGATTGGTCCGCGCCTGCTCGTAATTGCCGCGCATACGCTGAATATCCGCCACTTGGCGCAGTACATCCATCGCCGGCGCGCTGCGCGGACCGTTCACACCGCGTTCCAGCGCCAACCGCTGCTCAAACAGCGATTCCGATTGCTCCAGCAATCCCAGGTGCTGATAAGCCTCTCCCATCGTCGCCAGCAGCTTGGACCGCACCTCGGGCTGATCGCCCAGTTCCTTGCCAATGCGGTCGGCGCCCCGGTCCAGCAGATCGCGAGCCGTCAGAGCCTTGCCCCGTGCCTGGCGCGGGTCGGCGCCCGCCAGAAGCGATGAGAGGAAGCTCGAAACCTGCTCGGCGCGGGTGCGCCCAAGCCGCGCGGCGTCGCGTTCCCTGGCCGCGGTGCGTGCCAGCGCCGCCATGCCGATCGCAAGACCCGTCACAGTGGCCAGAAATACGGCCGCCGCCAGCACCCCGGCGCGATGCCGTTCAAAAAACTTCAGCGCATGGTAGCGCCGGTTCCCCTGCCGCGCCTCCACCGGAAACGCATTCAAGTACCGCGTCAGATCCGCGGCCAGCGCGTCAGCCGATTCGTACCTCTCGCCCGGCTCCTTGCGCATCGCCTTCCCAATCACGGCCTCCAGATCCTGCTGCCGCCCACGGTTCAATTGCGCGATCACACTGCCGGGAACTGTCGAGGGGCGCGGCGGGTCCGTGGTCATGATGGCCCGCTCCATCTCGAACATACTTGCCGTCTTTGCCTGGAAGGGTCGGCGAAGGGTCAGCAGTTCGTAGAGCACCACCCCAAGCGCATAGATGTCGGCGGCGGCTGTGATGCGCTCACCCCGGATCATCTCCGGGCTCGCGTAATCAGGTGTCAGCATCCTCTCCGCGGCGGCTGTCACCGTGGCCCCACCCCCGGCCTCACCAGGTCCCGAGATGCGTGCGATCCCGAAATCCAGCAGGTGCACGCGGCCCTCGGCATCCACCAGAATGTTCGACGGCTTCAGGTCCCGGTGAATGATCATGTTCCGGTGCGCGTGCCGCACAGCCTCGCATACTCCCAGCACCAGCCGGATCCGCGCCTCCGCATCCAGCCCGCGCGCCGCGGCGAACTCATCCAACGGAACGCCGTCGATCAACTCCATCACCAGGTAGGGCTGGCCCTCATCGGTAATACCGCCATCCAGCAGGCGCGCGATGTTTGGATGTTCCAGATTGGCCAGAATCTGGCGTTCGTTGAGGAACCGGCGCAGCAGGCCGGCGCGCTGCTCGAACCCGGCGCGGATCAGCTTGATCGCCACCTGCTTCTGATACTGGTCGTCGGCCCGGTGTGCCAGATACACCGCGCCCATGCCACCCTGGCCCAAGCGCCGGATCACTCGGTAAGGCCCAATAGCGCGCCCCTCGGCGCCCGCCGTCACCACGTCAGCGGCTTCGGCGGAAACGGCTTGGCGCAGCAGCGTGTTCCGGCCTCCGGTATCGTCCACTGCGTCCAGCAGCGCCCCGATCTCCGCCCGCAGCTCTTCATCCCCGGCGCATGCCCTGTCCAGATATGCCGCTCGGAGTTCCGCGGGAAGCTCGGACGCGGCGTGAAAAACCTCTTCCACCAGCGCCCAACGGCCGCGCTCCATCAGCCGCCAGCCTCGGGAGCCGTTCGCAGCCGGGCCAGCATCCAGGCCTTGGCCAGCTTCAAGTCACGAAACAGTGTCGGCTCACTGATCCCAATGGCCTGCGCCGCTTCACCCGTGGTGAGCCCGCCGAAATAGATCAATTCGATAATGCGGCACTTCCGCGAGTCGAATTGGTCCAGTTGCGAGAGCACCTCGTCGATCAGCAAAACGTTGATGGTGGCGTCAGAGGATATCAGGGCCGCTTCGTCCAACGTCACCCGCACCGCGTCGCCGCCCCGCTTCCCACGCTTCTTGGCCCGCGCATGGTCACACAGAATCTGGCGCATGGCGCGCGCCGCCACGGCGAAAAAATGGGCCCGGTCGTTCCAGTCCTGCCCGGCGCCCACCAGTTTCACGTACGCTTCATTCACCAGAGCGGTGGTGCGCAGCGTCTGGTCCGGCCGTGACGACCGCAGGCACATCGAGGCCAGACTCTCCAGTTGCCCGTGAATAAACGGGACCAACGCATCGAAAGCCTGCTTGTCACCCTCCCGCGACCGCCGCAGCAACTCCGTCACACCACCCTGCGGGGGCACTGTCCCGCGCGTCTCCACGTTGTCTCCAGACCCTCCATCCGTGCGGCGGTTCGGTGGTGGGCCCTGTAGGATTTGAACCTACGACCAACGGATTATGAGTCCGCTGCACTAACCGCTGTGCTAAGGGCCCGGCCCGCCTCATCCCATTCTATCCGCTATACATCGAAGGACGAAACCGCTCCAGCACGGCCCCCCGGCCAGTCCCTAAAACTCCAGGCGTGCCCCAAGCTGAAAGTTCCGGCTGTTCCGCGCCCGCGTAATGGACCCGCCACTGATGATGTCCACCCGATTCTCCGGCAGGTTGAAGTTCGGATGATTCGGCAGATTAAAGGACTCCACCCGGAACTGTAGCGCCCTCTGCTCCGCAAACCGGAACCGCCGTGAAAGCGACGCGTTGAAATTCACCGTGCCCGGGCCGTCCAGAATGTTGCGCCCCGAACTGCCGAACCGGTACGATCCCACCGGCACCACCGGAAACGCCGTCCGGTCAAACCACTGATCGATCGAAGGATTCTCATGGGACCCCTTGCGCACCCGGTCCGGCCGGCTCGCCTCGCCGTTCGTGTAGTTGAAGTTGGCCACCTTCGGCGTGAACGGCTGCCCCGTGTAAATAGTGCTCGTGCCGGAAAGCTGCCAGCCGCGGAACAACAGGTTGCGTGTGAGCCTGGGGCTCCACACAAAGCTGCCGGCGAAGGAGTGGCCGATATCGAAATCGCTGCGGCCGCGTTCGCCTTTCAGATTCCGGGAATCCTGTGCCGTCGGAAAGTTGTACTGGATAACGCCGCCCGTGTTCGAACTCTCGTCAATCGACTTGGCGTAGGTGTACGCCGCCCGCACAAACACCTGCCGGCTCAGCCGCCGCCGCACCGTGATCGCCCCCGAATTGTAGATGGAGTTGGAACTGTCGGAGATGATGCTGATCGTGGCAAACCCGGCGTACGGCCGCACGTTGCGCAGGGACTGCTCGCGCCCCGGCTGATTCAGGTCATAGCGCCGTTGAAGATGCGTGCCCTTGGACCCGGCAAACGCCACCTCCATCACCGTGCCCTTGCCCATCTCGTGCTCGTAGGTAAGCGAGTACGTCTGCAGGTACTGCGTCTTCGGATTCGCCGGCCCGCCGTAGGTGGACGTGGTGCCGCCCACGTTGCGGCGCGCCGCCGGAAAAGCATCCTGCACCCGCACCGCGTTCGGATCGCCGGCCACCGCCGCATACGTCTCATTGATCGAGAACGGGTAGGTGTCGCTGTACTCGTCCAGACGGTAGAGCGAACTCGATCCGTAAAAGATCCCGTAGCCGCCGCGAATCACCGACCGCTTGCTTCCCAGTGGACGCCAGGCAAAGCCGAACCTCGGGGCGAAGTTGTTGTAGTCCGTGCGTGTGATCGTGGCGGGCAGGCCCACCTCGGAGGCCCGAACCGTGTCGCGCACCAGCCCGCTCGAACGGATGCGGCCGTCAAACTCCGCCTGCGGCAGCACGCCAATCCCCGAAATCACCTGCTTGCCCAACTCCGGAATAAACATCGACCAGGCGCCGAACTTCTCCTTGGGCGGCTTCATCAGCTCATACCGCAGCCCCAGGTTCAGCGTCAGCGATGGCGTGATCTTGAAATCGTCCTGCACGAAGCCCGTGTAGTTCGACACCAGATGATACGGTCCCGCGCCATCCAACTGGCGCGCCGCCGTGCTCGGCCAGCCCATCAGCACATCGGCGAACGGCTCATTCGTGTTGCGGCCCAGAAACGTCAGCCGCCCGCGCGTGTTGCCGTATTGCCGCGAGAAATACTGGATGCGCAGAAACTCGCCGCCGGCCTTCAGGTTGTGCTTGCCCTTGATCCACGTGATAGCGCCCGAATGCTGGTAGTTGTTATAGGACCAGAGCTTCGGCAGGTCGTAAGCCGGGCCCAGAATGATGTAGCCGCTGGCGTTGAACTCCGGCAGTCCGGCCGCCACCGGGTTGGTGATGCCGCCCCGGAACCCGATCTCACCCGCCCAATCCTTGTCCGCGCTGTAAGGCCAGCGCTGGCTGTTGGTGCGGCGCGAAAAGCTGGTCTTTAGGTCCAGAAACGTGGTGGGCGAAATGGTGTGAAGGTAGCGGATATACGACAGCACGCTGTTCGGATCATTCACACTCCCAAAGATGGGCAGCGGCGACCGGCTGTTCGCCACCGGATCGAAGTTGCTGTTGTTCGACCAGATGGCCGCCAGCGTCAGCCTTCCATTGGCGCTCAACTGGTGGTCGCCCTTGGCGTTGAACGCGCGGTTGGTGTCCGTCTGGTTCCCCTCCGAAATGAAGTTGTTGACGCCCGCCAGGTTGGGCGCCGGGTAGTAGGCCGCCATCTTCGCCGCCACCGGATCGAAACGGCTCACCGGAAGCTGATTGTTGGCGAACGGCGCGCCCCCGGCCAGCGGGTCGATCAGCGTGAGCGGACGGCCAAAGGCGTTGGCGGCGCGCCGGAAGTCCCCGCGGTGGAACTCCGCAAGTGGCGTGATCCCGCGCTGCGTCTTCCCCGTGATGGCGCGCAGTGCGTCCCAACTGAACGAAAAGAACGTCCGGTCGCGGCCCTCATACAGCTTCGGCAATCGCACCGGCCCGTTGACGTTCACGCCATACTGATTGCGGCGCAGCTTCGGCTTCGACACCGTGAAGAAACCGCGGGCATCGAAAACGTCGTTGCGGATGAACTCATAGAGCGCCCCGCGAAGCTGGTTCGAACCGCTCTTGGTCACCACGCTGAGCACGCCGCCCGCGTACCGGCCATACTCGGCCGCGAAGCCCGATGTAATCAGCTTGAACTCCTGCACGCTCTCGATCGGCGGGTTGATCATCGCACCCGTGTTCCGCTTCTGCGTGTTCTCCACGCCGTCGATCACAAAGCCAAAGTTGTCGGCCCGCGCGCCGTTCACCGCGTAAGCGCCATCGCCGCCATCACCCTTCGGCAGCACGCCGCCGGTGAGATAGGCCAGGTCGGAAAAGTTGCGCCCGTCAAGCGGCAGTTCCGCGATCTCCTTCGAACTGGTCACCTCCCCGCGAGCACCCGTGTCGGTGTTGAGCACCGGCGGAGCCTCCGTCACCGTGATGGTCTCAGCCGACGCGCCCACCTCCATCACAATGTCCACCCGCTGCACCTGGTCCACTTCCAGCGTCAACTGCGTCAGCACGAAGGTTCGGAAGCCCCGCAACGCCGCCTCCACGCGATAGGCACCGGGCGGCAGGAACGGAACCGTGAAGTCGCCGGTGCCATTCGATGCCGCGCTGTGAACCTGGTTCGTGCCCAGGCTGGTGATGCGGATCGTAGCGCCGGGAATCACCGCGCCGGTCGAATCCGTCACGCGGCCCACCACACTGGCCGAGGAGTTCTGCCCCCAAACAACGCCCGCGCAGCACACCACGGCGGCGGCGAACACACTCATGCGATTCATGGCAAGACCTCTGGTCAGATTGTACCCACACGCCGCAAACGCCGAGCAGGTTGACGCGACGCCACACGCCGCCACATCCCGCTCCACCAGAGATGCTAAGCTCGAAAATCCATGGACGGCCTCTCCTGGATCTCGCCGCCCCCTCAGGTTGAACCCATCCTCGAAGAAACCGTGCGCATGAACTTCGGCCTGGCCTCCGAGCCTCTTGTCGGCGCCCTCCTCCGAATCCTCGCAGCCTCCAAACCCGGCGGACGTTTTCTGGAACTGGGAACCGGAACCGGCGTCGCCACCGCTTGGCTCCTCTCCGGCATGACTGCAGGCTCCACCCTGGTCAGCGTCGACATCGACCCCGCCGCGCAAGCCATCGCGGCGCGATTCCTGGGCAACGATCCGCGGCTGCACCTAGTCAATGCCGGCGGCCTGGACTATCTCGCCACCCTACCGCCCGAATCCTTCGACCTCGTCTTCGCCGACGCCATGCCCGGCAAGTATGAAAACCTCAACCTCTCCCTTGCCTGCCTCAAGCCAGGAGGCTTCTGGGTGGGCGACGACCTGCTTCCGCAGCCCAATTGGCCCGAAGGGCACGCGGCCAAAGTCCCGGCACTCATCGGCGAACTCAGCCGCCACCCGCGCTTCACCATCCTCCCGCTCGCCTGGGCCAGCGGCGGTGGTGGCGGTTCGGAAGTTCCCGGAATAGGAGAAATTACCCAATGAAAGCCTTGTTTCACCGCGACCTCACGCGCCTCATTCAGGAGATCGAAGCATTCCCATCCGACGAGATGCTGTGGGCCACCCTGCCGGGCATCGCAAATCCGGCCGGGAATCTGGCGCTTCACCTGGAGGGCAATCTGCGCGAGTTCATCGGACGCCTCATCGGCGGCGTGGCCTATGAACGGGAACGGCCGAAAGAGTTCTCGTCCACCGGCCTGGGGCGGGCCGAAATCGCCGCCCGAATCGCCCAGGTCCGGGAGCTCGTGCCGCCCATCATCGAAAGCATGGATCCCCATGCCATCTTCCCGCAAGCCTATCAGGGCATCACCATGACCAACCACGACTTCGTCGTTCACGTGCTCACCCACTTCAACTGGCACCTCGGCCAGATCGACTACATGCGCCGCGCCCTCTCCGGCCAGGGGCCGCTCGCCCTCCAGGGGCTCTGAACCGGCCACGCCTCACTCCGCGCGGAGACTCTCCATCGGGTTCACTGCGGCCGCCCTTCGAGCGGGCAACCAGCTTGCCAGAGCCGCCGCGCACACCATTCCTCCGAACGCAGCCGCATACGTAAGCGGATCACCGGCCCCCACCTGGTACAGAAGCGATTGGATCATCCGCGCCGACGCCGCGGCGCAGGCAAGTCCAAGGGAAGCGCCCGCAAGCGAAAGCATCATCCCCTTGCGCACAAACACTCGCACCACGTCCCCTGGCCGCGAGCCAAGCGCCAGACGAATCCCGATCTCACGAGCCTGCTTGGAAACCGAGTAAGCGATCGCTCCATAGATACCCACCAGCGCAAGCAGCACAGCCACGCCCGATGCGATGGCGAGCAGCGCCACCGCAAACGCCGTCCGCGCCAGCGACTTTCGGTAAATCGACTCGAGCGTTCTGATGTTCGCCAGCGGGATATCGGGGTCCACCTCTCGCAGCGCGGTCCTCAGTTCCTGCACAAACGCCTCCGATCCTGCCCTCCGGCTGCGAATCAGAAAATCCACGTTCCGCGGCACGTCAACCCGGTCTCCCCGTCTCACCATCAGCGGCCAGTACAGGCTCCTTGGGGCCTCTTCCCGAAGTCCGTCATCACGAAGATCCGCCATCACGCCGATCACCTCACTCCACTCGTGGTTGAGCGATGGGCGGACGCGTTTGCCCAGCGCCTCCCGCGGGCTGCCCCACACCTCCCGCGCAAGATTCTCCGACACCACCACCGAAGCCGGGCCGCTTCGCAACTCGTCCCACCGGAAATCCCGGCCCGCGACCATCCGGCTGCCGATGGTTTCCGCGAAACCCGGAGACACACTCCGCCAGCGCCGCACCGGTGGAACCCGGCCCTCCCCGTAGTCGTGCCCCTCGACAAGAATCGGATTGCTGGCTCCACCTTCCATTGGTACCGCGGTGGTAATCGAGACCGAGTCGACACCCCCCACCGCTTCAAACTTTGCTCGAACGGCTTCATGGATCTGCATCACACGAAGTTGATCCGGCACATGTGCCGCCGGAACCGAAATCCTGACAGCCTGCACCGTTTCAGGGTGCGAGAAGCCCGGGTCAACGTTCCGCAGGGCGTTGACGCTGCGAAGCATCAGCCCGGCTCCGGTCAGCAGCACCGCGGCCAGCGCAATCTGGGTAATCACCAGCGCGTCCTGCGCATGCCGGCGCTCCCGGGCAGTGGTGGCCCAGCGTCCCGTCGCCCGTTCCAGCCGTGGCCGCGCGTATCTCCAGACGGGGATCAATCCCATCGCTACGCTCGCCGCGCACGAAGCCGCAAAGGCAAACACCTGCGTCTCGCCGCTCATTGCGATCTCCCCCAGACGCGGAAGACCCGCCAGCCCCGAAGACTTCAGCAGCGGCAGAATCAAACCGCACAAGGCAACTCCCAGCCCCCAGCCGGCCACACCCAGCAGCATGGACTCCAACAGCAGTTCCCGGGCCAGGCGGCCCCAGCCCGCGCCCAGCGCCGCGCGAACGGCCAGTTCGTGCCGCCGCCCATCGGCCCTCACAAGCAACAGGTTCGCCACATTCGCGCACGCGATCGTCATCAGGACAACCGCGGCGCCCAACAGCACAAAGAGCGTCTTCCCCACGTCGCCAACCACCGCATCCCTGAGATGCCGTGCCGTCGGGGCGATCCGCGCAGCCGCGAGGGCGCTCGGTAGAAATCCCGCATTCAGCGGGAACTTCAAGGGCGCCAGCTCAATGCAGCGCGCCATGTCGGCATTGGCCTGCGCCAGCGTGACACCGGGTCTCAGCCGGGCGATCCCCTGATCGCCAAAGCCGATCAGACGCACGTCGCTCCGGCGGGGGCGCATGGGGACCACCAGCGAAATCCTCTCATCCTGGAACTCAAAACCCGGCGGCAGCACCCCGATCATCTCGTGAGGGTTGCCGTTCACCATCAGCCGTTGGCCCAGCACGGATTGCCCAGCCCCGAACTTCTGCCTCCAGTACCCGTCAGCCAGCATCACCGTGTGCTCCGCATCCGGCGCCCCGTCCCCGGCCGCAAAGTCGCGCCCAATCGCCGGTCGCACGCGCAGCGTTTGCAGGAACTCATAGGTCACGAAAAGCGTCGGCACTTCTTCCGCGCCGGCAGCGTCCGTCACCGTGGCCCGGTTGCCGTTCCAGAGAGCCAGGTTCTCAAAGACGCGTCCCTCCTCCCGGTAAGTGAAGTAAAAGGAGAACGACATCGGGAGCCGGCTAAGGTTGATTCCCGGTGCCGTGTGCGTCAACGCGATCAGCCGGCCGGCCTCCGGATAGGGCAACGGACGAAGCAACACGCTATCGATCACCGTGAAAATCGCCAGCGCTCCACCGATGCCCAGCGTGAGCATTGTCAGGGCCACCGTGGTGAAACCAGGGCTTCGCCTCAATCGGCGAAACGCCTGACGGCAGTCGCTCGCCAGCCCGGACACCGTGCTCTCCCAAAACGAGTCCCGCACCTGTTCCCGGATCACAAGCAGACTGCCCATTTGCATCCGGGCGGAACGTCTGGCTTCGCTTGGCGGCATGCCCTTCGCCTCCAGGCTCGCGGTCAGTTCGTCCAGATAGTGCTGGGCCTCTTCATCCAGCAGCGCGGACGTTGAATAGCCGCGAAAGAGACCGCGAATCCCGTGCTTCAGTTGATTCCAGAAGCGCATGGCAGGTCACGCCTCCGCCTTCAGCAGGCGCGAAATCGCCGCCACGCGCCGCGCCCAGTCCGCCGTCTCCGCCTCAAGCCGTTTCCGCCCCGATCGAGTCAGGGTATAGTACTTCGCCCGCCGGGCGTTCGGCGTAACCCGCCACTCCGCCTCCAGCAGGCCCAGCCGCTCCAGCCGCTGGAACGCCGTCAGCAGCGAACCCGGGTTCACCTTGAAGACACCCCGCGACACCTGCTCGATTCGCTGAGCAACGCCAAAGCCATGCATAGGCTCCAGGCTCAACGTCTTCAGAATCAGCATGTCAAGCGTGCCCTGAATGACATCGGTACCGGGTTCTGTCATGGCACCACTGTATCACTACTCCTCTTGTGTGTCAAGAGTTGTAATACAAGATGTGATAACCAAGATGTGGAGGACTCAGTACTTCACATCCGGCCTCCCATCCGGCACTGTGCAAATGATCTAGCGCAAGATTTTGCGCGCTATTGGCGTACAGGCGGCCACACGGAAGCCGTGCGCAGGGCATCGCGGTCCATGCGTGCGAATACGTTCCCTCTCTCATGCCGCCTATGGCTCTACACTTCGCGATCTAGATGGCCTCGAACAGAATTTCTCGGCGGCGGATGGTAGAATTCAATCGATGCCTAACCCGCTCACGGTCGACGATATCGTCCCGCTTATCGCGGCGCTAACCCCGCAGGAGCGTACTCGCTTGTTGCGTCTGATTGCCAAACCGCAAAGCGACGACGCTTCCCTCTATCGCGCGATACCGCCCGCCAAGCAAGAGTTTTCCGCGGACGAGGAGCCGTTGGCTTGGGAAGGTGAGGACTGGGAGCGCGTGGCTTGAAGCGCGGGGAAATCCGCTGGTATACGTTCCGCCTCCCCGACAAGCGCCGCCCCGTTCTCATTCTCACGCGAGACAGCGTGATTGACCGATTAGACGAAGTCGTTGTAGTCCCTGCTACTCGAACGATACGTGGATTGTCCACCGAAGTGGTGTTGACACCCGACGACGGCATGCCGGTGGCCTGCGCCTTAAATTTCGATCATGTGTCGCTGGCGCAGCGCGATCGAATCGGGCCGCTCATTTGCCTTCTCCCTGAGGTTTTATGGCCTGAAGTGCGACGGGCGTTGCTCATCGGTTGTGGATTTGCCGGTTGACGGCGGTCCATTTCGCCGGACTCTTCACGACTTTCGTGGAGCCTGAGCAGGGCGCGGCTCTCGGGACCACCCTTTCGCCCGATTTCGCTCCAACGGCATCAACGACTTGGAACGACAACACCCCTCGGGCAAAAGGGTCGCGGTTAGGACGGCCATCGCTGGCCGTCCCCCGCACAGATCCGTACGAGCGGAATTACCGCATACGGCTCTTAGCTCGGATACGGGCGTCGAAGCGCGAGTCGGGATACGGATGCAAGATGCGTGGCGCAGGGATCCACCGATCCACGATCCGGCCTACCACGTCCCACGACACCTTCGCCGTCTGACTTCTCCGGCGCAATACATGCCGCCAGGTTCGGCACAGCCGGACCCGGAATAGGCTCAACGGTCGGATGTTGCCCGGCACCGCATGATACCGGTAGTAGCCCTGCACCACACGCCGCAGCCACTTCCCGGTCTCCGGGATCGACTCGTGCATCCGAGAGCGCAAGGACTGTTTCAACTCAGCCAGCTTGGCCCTCATCCGCGTGGTAGCCGTTTCCCGCCACACCTGAAAGTAGCCTTTCGAGTTTTCTCCGCAATAGTGCGTGAACCCAAGGAACGTGAACGTTGCGAGCTGGGCCTGTCCTCCCCGTTTTCGGTTCTTCCAGGCTTGCCGCCCGAACTCAATCAGCCGTGTCTTGTCTGGGTGGACTTCCAGCTCGAACTTCCCCAGCCGCTCCGGAAACTCCTTCAGGAATCGTTCGGCATCTGCTCGATGCTGGAATCCGACGACAAGATCGTCGGCGTAGCGGACAACGATCATGTCGCCACGCGTCACTTTCTTGCGCCAGACCTCTGCCCATAGCCGGAAGACTGGTACGGCGTTCTGCTTCGTACGGCACCGCCGCCGGGCGGGCGTTCGGTCGCCTGTACGCTCACCGACACGGTCCCAGTTCAAGGTCGAGATCGCTACTCAGGAGTCAACTATCGGCCGGCGGATGCTGTTGCAGGTCTGCGGGGCCGATCATGATCCGCACCGAGTCGAAGAACCACAGCTCCCATGTGCAGGCACTGTGCGTGAAGGAAAAGTCGGGTGCCCATCGCGTATGATCGCCACGACCTTCTGCCTCCTCCAGCGCGATGCGGTAGCGCTGGGGCGGCGGAGCCTCTCCCATAGCGTGGGCCAGACCTGTAGCAATCTTGACCGCGATTCTGGCAATCGGTTTGGGGTCCCATGCAAGGACTGGTCGCCCTTGCGGATCTACGTCGAATGAGTCGAAGAGCGCGGACTCTTTCGCGGGGCACTTGTCCATGGAGCGAGAGATGGCCCCATCGAACAACTCATCCGCTTCCGGTGTGTGGCAGAGCGCCCCGATAATCATCAATCGGAAGTATTCTTCGTCGCGAGACGCCCCGCCGTTACACCCGTGGCACGATGGGACCCTCCAGAGGTTCACGCGTCGGACAGGGCGGATCAGTCCCTTGGGCGGCACGTGGTCACCCGACTCGCTGGGGGCGCAGCAATAAATGCAGGCTGCCATGCCCCAGTCTAACCTAATGGGCAATGCATCCTTCGAAAGAAAGGCTTCGTACGAAAGCCCTTTTTCACCGCGGCCTGACGCGGCTCATTCAGCAGATCGAAGCATTCCCATCCGGCGAGATGCCGTGGGTCACCCTGCCGGGCATCTCAAACCCGGCCGGGAATCCGACGCTTCACCTGGAGGGCATCTGAACCGGCCACGCCTCGGCATCATTTCACATCTCTGATGTCAAGAGGTGTCGAACAAGATGTGATAACCAGGATCTAGACGCCCTCACCGCTTCACATCCGGCCTCCCATCCGGCACAAACCCATCCCGGTTCGGCATCCGCACCCTCGCCAATGACTTCGCATCCATCACCTCGGTCTCCCCGGCGATCCCATTCAAATGCAGCAAGAACGCCACCGCCGAATAGACCTCCGAATGCGTCAACGAACCGGGCTTATCAAACGGCATCGCGCGATTCACGTAATCCCAAACCGAGGTAGCATAGGGCCAGAAACTCCCCACCGTCTTCACCGGCTTCGCCGTTGCCAGACTCCCCTTCCCCCCCACCAGTGCGGGACCAACATCGCCCAACGCCTTATCCCCATGGCACCGCGCGCACCGCGCGGCGAACACTTCCCTACCCTGCTTGGCCGTCCCCGACCCCGGCGGAAGCCCCCGCCCATCCGGCCCCACCGTCGGACCCAAAGCTCGAATCTCCTCCGCCGACGGCGCGCGCCCGGCGCCGTACTTGGCTGACTGCGCTCCCAACACAACACTGAACAACAGCGCCGCGCTAAGCACCTTCCACATTCGTCACCACCCCATCCGCGCCCACGCGCCACAGCTTGATCCCATTGAAGTGATACCCCGAGTTCATCCCCCGCGCCGCCACCAACTGCTCCCGTGTCGGCTGCACATAACCCGTCTCATCGGTCGCACGCGAGGCCATCACCACCGGCTTGCCATCCCAACGCCACGGCATCCGGAACCGCACAAACGCACGGGGAAAACGCGGCTCATCCATCCGAGCCTCAACCCACGAAGCTCCCCCGTCGAACGTCAACTCCACCCGCGTCACCAGCCCCTTCCCCGTCCAGGCCAGCCCCGTCACTTCATACAACCCCGGGCCCGGCAGCGTCTGTCCGCCCGATGGGAACGTCACCACGGACTTGGCCTCAAGCGGCAGCGAGAAAATCCGAGCCTTTCCATCCGGCATCAGATCGCTGTACTTCGAGGTCTCGTCACGCGTCATGTGCGGCTGGTCCGTCACCAGCAGCCGCTGCAGCCACTTCACCTGAACATTGCCCTCCCACCCCGGCGTCAGCAGGCGCAGCGGAAACCCCTGCGATGGACGCAACGGCTCACCGTTCTGCCCGTAAGCCAGAAGCGCGTAATCTAGTTCAGGCGCCAGCGGAACGCTTCGCTGCATCTTGCAGGCGTCCGCCCCTTCGGCGATCAGCCACTTCGCGCCCGCCTTCACACCCGCTTCCTCCAGCAGCAGCCGCAGCGGAACACCCGTCCACTCCGAACAACTCGCCAGACCGTAGGACCGCTGCACATCCGGCTGATTCTTCGCCTGCCACTCACCACCGCTGTTTCCACCGCACTCAAGGAAGTGAATGCGCGAGACCGAAGGCAGCCGCCTGATGTCGTCCATGGTCAGAATCAGGGGACGCTCCACCATGCCGTGGATCACCAGCCTGTGGCGTGCCGGGTCAATGTTCGGAACGCCCGCGTGATGCCGTTCGTAGTGAAGCGATGACGGCGTGATGATGCCGTAGGTGTCGGCCAGGGGCGTGGCCGACGAACCAGCCTCGGGCGTCTTCGTCTGGCGCATCGTCCGCACCGGCTTCACAAAGGGTGATCGCTCACCGTACGCGCTCAAAGGCGTTCCCAGTGACCGGGGCTCCTCGCCGCGCGCGGCCAGACCGCTGCCCAGCACCGCGCCCAGCCGCAACGCATCCCTGCGATTCGTACGCTTCATTCGTACATCATACGTCAGGTGGAAGCCGGCTGCCGGCACCGGTCACCGCCAAAACAGAAATATTTTCAAAATGTATCCCCCGCCATTTCAGTCACTTCCGGGAAAATGTCCGTTTTCGGACACCGAAATCCCGCCCCCTCGTCTGTATACTCCATCCAGAAAGGATCGAACCTCCAATGCAAGCTTCTGAAGCCCGCCTCGCGGCCAACCGCGCCAACGCCTCCCTCGCCACCGGTCCTCGCACCGAACAAGGCAAGGCGATCTCCTCGAAGAACGCCCTCACCCACGGACTCACCTCCGCCCAGGTCATCATCGCCCCCGGCGAGCAGCCCGAATTCGACACTCTCCTCGAATCCTTCACCCTCGACTTCGCTCCGCAAGGAGCCGCCGAAACCGCCCTCTTCAACGACATCGTTCACGCCGTCTGGCAGAAACGCCGCATCCGCGCCGTCGAATCCCAATTCGTCAACGGCGACCCGGGCCTCCTCCTCGACCCCTCCGCCATGGCCCAAATCGACCGCTATCGCCGCTACCACAGCTACTACGACCGAATCCACCACCGGGCCATG
>Ga0194131_10004651_pt1 | contig 20464 bp, 24 predicted proteins | sample TA2KigO120mmetaG_FD_148631 | JGI IMG/M metagenome (GOLD analysis project Ga0194131, IMG submission 148631) | Freshwater microbial communities from Lake Tanganyika, Tanzania - TA2015053 Kigoma Offshore 120m | ecosystem: Environmental > Aquatic > Freshwater > Lake | place: Tanzania: Lake... | reverse complement strand
GACCTGCAGCATGTACCGGCGCAGGCCCAAGTCGATCTCGGCTTGGCTGACGGCTGCGCCCGGCTGCGCATAGGAGGTCCACTTGGTGCCAGGATCGTAAGTCATCGTTCTCCCCTTGGTATGTTAGTTGTGACCCGTTGAAACAGAACTGGGTCCTTATTTGGGGAAAATACCACGCATTTCAATGGAACAGGTACCGGATAGCGACATGGCCACAACAATTTTATGGATTTGCCGGCAGAATTGAATTTCCCAATGCCGGCAGCGACTTCCTAGGCGGCTGGCGCCTCCTGCTCCTTGGCGAGCACGGCCGCCTCGACCTCGCGGCGCAGCCGCTCGCTCTTCGTCAGCTTCTGGCTGTCGGAACGAAGCTGGCCACAGGCGGCAAGGATGTCGCGCCCGCGCGGCGTGCGGACCGGTGCGGCATAGCCCGCGTCGAAGACGATGTCGCCGAAGGCCTTGATCGCGGCGTCATCCGGGCACTCGAAGGGCGCGCCGGGCCACGGATTGAACGGGATCAGATTGACCTTGGCCGGAATGCCGCGGATCAGCCTGACCAGGGCGCGCGCGTCGGCGGCGCTGTCGTTGACGCCCTTGAGCATGACGTACTCGAAGGTAATGCGGCGCGCATTGTTGACGCCGGGATAGTCGCGGCACGCCTGAATCAGCTCGGCGATCGGGTATTTCTTGTTGAGCGGCACGATGCGGTCGCGAATCTCGTCCGTCACCGCGTGCAGGCTGACCGCGAGGTTGACGCCGAGCTCGGCGCCGCAGCGCCGCATCATCGGCACGACGCCGGCGGTCGACAGCGTGATGCGGCGCTTGGAGATCGCGATTCCCTCGCCGTCCATGATGATCTTGAGCGCCTTCGCCACATTGTCGAAATTGTAGAGCGGCTCGCCCATGCCCATCATGACGATGTTGGAGATGAGCCTGCCATCGGGCGGTGCCGGCCATTCGCCCAGCTTGTCGCGCGCCAGCAGCACCTGGCCGACGATCTCGGCGGACGCGAGGTTGCGCACCAGGCGCTGGGTGCCGGTGTGGCAGAATCGGCAGGTCAGCGTGCAGCCGACCTGGGAGGATACGCACAGCGTGCCACGATCCTCTTCGGGGATGTGCACGCACTCGATCTCCTGGCTGTCCGGCCATTTGAGCAGCCATTTGCGCGTGCCGTCGATCGAGGCGAGATCGCGCACCGCTTCGGCGCGCTCGACCATGAAGCGCTGCGCCAGCTCGGCGCGCACCGGCTTGGCGAGCGTGGTCATGCGCGCGAAGTCGGTCTCGCCGCGGTGGTAGATCCAGTGCCAGATCTGGCGCGCGCGGAACTTCGGCAGGCCGGTCGCGGCGAGCTCGGCTTCGAGCTCGGCACGGTCGAGACCGACCAGGTTCTTGCGCTCGCTCTCGGCGGCGGGGATCGTCGTCATGGCCGGATATATAGGCCCTGCCGCACGGCAAGGCCAGCGCGCGCGGAAGTCAGCGCTTGACCTTGCACGCCTTGTTGATCGCGTCGTAGGCCCTGGCGAAGCCTTTCAGCGAGAAATGGTCGACCGTCGCCGTGCCCCGCGACGACGTGCCGCGCACGATGGTGCTGTCTGCCTTGTCGTCGGGCGCCCAGGCGCGCTCTTCCTTGACGAACAGCATGAACTTGTCCTTGCCGACGGTGAGCTCGGCCTGGCTTTCGGGCTTGAACGGATAGCCGGCGACGAAGCTGACGACGTCGAGCGACTTCTGGCTCGGGCGATGTGTGATGAGCATGAACACGTCGCCGCGCTTGGTGTATTTGCCGTCCGACTTGGCGGGTGCCGCGGCGACATAGCAAACCGGCTGGCCGTTTTCGGCGTAGGAGTAAGCGGTCCACCCGTGCCGATCGGCTTGGGGCCATCTTGCTGCGCCGCCTGTGCCGCCGCCGCGGCAGCGGCAACGCAAGCAAAGAAACTGAGGAGAATCAGGGCCTTGCTCATGCATAGGATTTTAGTCGATCACACGCGATGACGCCAGTCCGCCGTCGGCGGCCGCCGTCGGCGCGGCCAATGCCAGGGGCGCCGCCCCAGGCGCGGCAGTGATCCGCGCATCCCGCCGGCCCGTATCTGCGTCGTGAGCATGTGCCTTGCCCAGCCTCTGCCCCATCCGTTCGGCCTGAGCCTGGCCGGCTCGGTGACGGGCCTTGTCGTCCTCGCCACGCTTGCCGTAGATGGAGGCATGCAGAAGCCCGTTTCGGCGGACACGTCCCCGGATCGTCCGGCGGCCCCCATGGCCGCCACGCCACGCGCGGGCCGGGCCGCCGATGCGCCATCCGCCAACGGCAGCAGTGCCGAGCAGAGCGCGGTCGATCTCATGGCGGCCATCGCCGGGCGACGCGATCGCGCCGCCTTCGCCCGGCTCTACGGCCATTTCGCGCCGCGCCTCAAGGCCTATCTGATCCGCCAGGGTGCCGACGAGGGCGGCGCCGAAGACGTCACGCAGGAGGCCATGCTCACGGTTTGGCATCGCGCCGCGAGCTTCGACCCCGCCAAGGCCGGCGTTTCGACCTGGATCTACACGATCGCACGCAACAAGCGCATCGACCGGCTGCGGCGCGAGCGCTATCCCGAGGTCGAGCTCAACGACCCGGCGCTCGTGCCGGACACGCCGGCGGCAGCCGATGCCGTGATCGCCGCCAGCGAGGCCGAAGACAGGTTGCGCCATGCGATCGGCAGGCTGCCGGCCGAACAGTCCGATCTGCTCCAGCTCGCCTTCTTCCAGGACAAATCGCACAGCGCGATCGCCGACGAGCGCGGCTTGCCGCTCGGCACGGTCAAATCGCGCATCCGTCTGGCGCTCCAGCGCCTCCGGCATGATCTGAAGGATTTTGCGTGATGTCTCGATCCAGCCTGCCCAATTTCCATCCCAGCGAGCTTATGCTGCTCGACTATGCCGCCGGCAGCCTCCACGAGGCGGCGGCGCTGCTGGTCGCCACGCATATCTCGCTGTGCCCGGCGTGCCGTGCCGAGGTCGGACGGCTCGAATCGGTCGGCGGCGCCTTGCTCGACGCGATCGAACCGGTCGCCGACCCGGCGGGACTCGAGGCGGTGCTGAGCCGGCTCGACGAAATCCCTGCCGAGTTCGCACCCGGCCGTGCCGACGACGAGCCCTTCGACGACGAGACCCGGCGCGTCATGCCGGCAGCACTGCGTCGCCGCATCGGTGCGAACCTGGATCGCATCAACTGGAAGACGCTCGGCCGCGTCAGCCAGGTCGACGTGCCCGTCGCGGTCGAGCGGCCGGGTGTCAGCGCGCGGCTGCTTCGACTCAAGGCCTGGCAGAAGGTGCCGCACCACACCCATGGCGGTACCGAACTGACGCTGGTGCTGACCGGCGGCTTCAGCGACCAGACCGGACACTACCTGCGGGGCGATGTTGCGGTCGCCGACCGCGGGATCACTCACGCACCAGTGACCGATGCCGACGGCGACTGCATCTGCCTCGCTGTGGTGGACGGATCGATCAAGTTGACCGGGCCGATCGGGCGCGTCGTCGGCCTTTTCCTGCGCACCTGAACAGGCTCGGCCTCCGCTGACGAAGACCCGTGACAGATCGGTCGCGCGGGTGTAGCAAGGCGTCCTCCACGCCCGACATCTGAACGCGCCGCCGCGCTCCGGCGGCCGGATCGTCGCGCGCCGGGGGTTGAGCCGCGCGCATGTTTCGCCTGTTCGAACGACTCCTCGATCCGACCGCCCGGACGCCGGAAACGCCGCCACCCGCCGGCCTCGTGGCGTTTTATTGGCACTATGCCGGCCAGGCCCGCGGCCTGCTGGCGGCGCTGTTCGTCGTCGGCTTCGCGGTCGCGCTGCTCGACGCCTGCATTCCGCTGTTCATCGGCCACGTCGTCGGCATGATTTCGACTCACGAGCCGGGCCAGCTTTTCGCGGCAGCTTGGCCGCAGCTTGCGGGAATGGCCGTCGTCCTGCTGTTGGTGCGGCCCTCCGTGCTCTGCCTTCAGAACCTGATCACCAACCAGGCGATCGCACCGGGACTGTCGAATCTCGTCCGCTGGCAGAGCCATTGGCACCTAGTACGGCAGAGCTGGTCGTTCTTCCAGAACGACTTCGCCGGCCGGCTTGCCAACCGCGTGATGCAGACCGGTCCGTCACTGCGCGAAAGCATCGTCGCCGGCACGAACGCGGTCTGGTACATCCTCGTCTATGGCGGCAGCGCTGTGGCGCTGCTTGCCACCAACGACCTGGCGCTGGCGATCCCGGCGCTGCTGTGGTTCGTCGGCTACCTCTCGCTGCTGCGCTATTTCGTGCCGCGCCTGCGCGACCGCTCGCGCCACATGTCCGAAGTGCGCTCCACGGTAACGGGCCGCGTCGTCGACAGCTACACCAACATCGTCACGGTCAAGCTGTTCGCGCGGCCGCGCGACGAGGACGAGTTCGTGCGCGCGGTGATCGACGAGCATACCGTAGCTTTCCGGCAACAGCTTCGTCTGATCACCCAGTTCGGCCTGTGCCTGTCGTCGATGAACGCGCTCATGGTGGTCAGCACCGCGTCGACTGCTATCTGGCTTTGGACCGCGGGGCGAATCGAGATCGGCGCGATTGCCATGGCGCTGCCGCTGACCTGGCAGATCGCCAACATTGCGGGCTGGGTCGCTCACAACGTGACGTCGATTTTCGAGAACATCGGGGTGGTGCAGGACGGCATGCGATCGATCGCCGTGCCGCGCCAGATGCCGGATCGGCCGGATGCCACGACGCTGCGCGTCACGCGCGGCGAAGTGCGATTCGAGACCGTGCGTTTCGGCTATGGCACGGCGCGTGGCGTGCTGCACGGCATCGACCTTGCCATTGCGCCGGGCGAGCGCGTCGGTCTGGTCGGACGTTCGGGCTCCGGCAAATCGACGCTGGTCAACCTCCTGCTCCGGTTTCACGAGCTCGAAGGCGGCCGCATCCTGATCGACGGGCAGGACATCAGTGCGGCGACCCAGGAAAGCGTGCGCGCCCACATCGCCATGGTGACGCAGGACACCTCGCTGCTGCACCGCTCGATCCGCGACAACATCCGCTACGGCAAGCCGGGCGCGGGCGAGCAGGAGATCGTCGAGGCCGCGGCGCGCGCCCATGCCCTGGAGTTCATCGATGCACTGGAGGATTGGCAGGGACGGCGCGGCCTCGACGCCCATGTCGGCGAGCGTGGCGTCAAGCTGTCGGGCAGCCAGCGCCAGCGTATCGCGCTGGCGCGCGTCATCCTCAAGGACGCGCCGATCCTGGTCCTCGATGAGGCGACGTCGGCGCTCGACTCCGAGGTCGAGGCGGCGATTCAGGAGCAGCTCGACGGGCTGATGAAGGGGCGCACGGTGATCGCCATCGCGCACCGGCTGTCGACCATTGCGCGCATGGACCGGCTGATCGTGCTCGATCATGGCCGCGTCGTCGAAGAGGGCTCGCACGCCCGCCTGCTCGCCAGCGGCGGAGCCTATGCGCGCCTGTGGCAGCGCCAGTCCGGCGGATTCCGCGACCAGAATCTTCCGCAACGGATCGACGCCGCCGCCGGCGAATAGCCCGGCGCAGCCTCAAGCCTTTGAGCGACGGCGCCGGCGCTCCTTGCGCTGCCATACGGGCGGTCCGTGCATATGGGGCGGCGGCAGCTCGCTCGATCCACCGGGCGAGACCGGCCGCTCGGCGAACCGCCCCGTGCTCAGCAATCGGTCATACATGACGATCGCGCCTGCGATGGCGAGATTGACGCTGAACCGCGTCGGTATCTTGATCGTGTGATCGCACAGTTCGAGCAGCTCCGGGCTGAGGCTCGAGCGCTCAGCGCCAAGCACATAGGCGGCCGCGCGCGGATGCCGGAAGCTCGGCAGCAGGGCCGCGCCGTCGATCAACTCGACGCCAACCAGCGCGCAATCGGCCGGCAGGACGAGCGATTTGAGATCGGGCCATTCGTAATATGGCATGTTCTGGGTCGCGTCGGAGGTGTCGGCATAGACGCCTTCGCTGCGGTCGTAGGCGGCCCCGATCGTGAACACGAAGCTCGCGCCGAAGGCATGGGCCGTGCGGAACACGCTGCCCAGGTTCATCGCCTTGCTGATGCCTTGGACGCCGATGCCGAAATAGCCGCGCATGGTGGACTAGGCTTGCACGGGGCGCGCCCCTGGAGCAAGGTCAGGCCCTGGCTGGGTTCAATTGATGGCGCAATCCCTTCCCATTCTCGTCGAAGTCACGCGCGGTTCGATCGTCGAAAGCCGCCATGCCGGCAGCGCCGCCGTGGTCGACGCGGCAGGGCGCATCGTTCACGCCTGGGGCGACATCGATGCGCCGGTGTTCGCACGCTCGGCCATCAAGGCGATCCAGGCACTGCCTTTGGTCGAGACCGGCGCCGCCGATGCCTTCGGCGTGTCCGAGGCGGAGCTTGCGCTCGCCTGCGCGTCGCACGGCGGCGAGAGCATTCACACCGACTGCGTCGGAAGCTGGCTCGGCCGCATCGGGCTCGGCGAGAGGGATCTGGAGTGCGGACCGCAGATTTCGTCTCATGAAGCGACGGCACATGCGGTGCTGCGCGCCGGGGGCAGCTTCACGCAAGTCCACAACAACTGTTCGGGCAAGCATTCCGGGTTTCTCACTTTGGCATGCCATCATCGCGAGTCGACGCGCGGTTACATCGCGCCCGACCATCCGACGCAGGTGCGCTGGCGCCGCGTCATGGAGGAGATGTCGGGGCTCGACCTGGCGCGCGCACCGACCGGCATCGACGGCTGCGGCATTCCCGTGGTCGGCGTCTCGCTGAGCGGCCTTGCGCGCGCTTTCGCACGCCTCGCCGACCCCGCCGGCCTGGCCGACGAACGCCGCGCCGCCATCGCACGCATCCGCAGCGCCGTCGCCAAGCACCCGCTCATGGTCGCCGGCCATGGCCGCTTCTGCTCGGAGATGATGGGGGTTCTCGGCGAACGGGCCTTTCTCAAGACCGGCGCCGAGGGCGTCTTTTGCGCGGCGATGCCCACGCTTGGCCTCGGCTTGGCGCTCAAGATCGCCGATGGCACAGGGCGTGCCTCCGAGGTCGCCTGTGGCGCGGTCCTGGACATGCTCGGCGTGATCGACGACACGGCGCGCCCGCGCATTGCCCACCGGCTTGTCGTGCCCGTGCTCAACCGCGCCGGCAAGCGCGTCGGCGAGATCAGGCCGGCCCGACCCTGGCCAAATTGACGCTGGGCCGAACTTCTGCCGGCCAAACCGACCATGGCCCAACCCGACATCCCTCATCCAGCACAGCAGGCCACGATGGATGCGCTGGTGGCGATGACCGCGCGAATCCAGGGCCTGATCGATGCAGGCCGCCTGGCCGAGGCCACCGCGGCCTGCATCCAGATGGTCGTGGCCGCGCCGCGCTGGCCGCATGCCTGGCTCAGCACTGCCGACACGGCACTGGCGGCCGGCCAGCCCGCTCTGGCGCTCAATGCCAGCTATGGCGCCGTGGTGCTGGCGCCCGCCACCGCGGCCCACCACGACGTTCTGGTCCGCAGCGCCATGGAGACCGGCAAATTCGATATCGCCGATGCCGCGGCCCGCCATCTGCTCAGCCTCGGCCAGCGCGCCGTTGCTTTTCACGAATACGGTCGACGACTAGAGTCCCGACGGTTCCACGCCGGCGCCATCACGCTGCGTCCGGCCGCACCGTCGGGAGACAGGACATGCTCGAGGAATTCAAGAAATTCGCGCTGCGCGGCAATGTCATCGACTTGGCCGTCGGCATCATCATGGGCGCGGCCTTCACCGCCATCGTCGACTCGATGGTCAAGGACGTGCTGATGCCGCCGCTTGGTCTCGCGATCGGCGGCATCGATTTCACCAACATCTTTCTGACGCTCAAGGGCGGCAGCTACCCGACGCTGGAGGCCGCGCAGAAGGCCGGCGCCGTGACCATCAATGTCGGCGTGTTCCTCAACGCCATCGTCAAGTTCGTGATCGTGGCCTTCGCCGTGTTCATCCTGGTCAAGCAGATCAACAATCTGATCCAGTTCACGCAGCGCAAGGAAGCGGCCGAGAAAGCGGCCGAGCCGCCACCGCCGCCGCGCCAGGAAGTTCTGCTCGAGGAGATCCGCGACCTGCTTGCCAGGCGCTGATCGCGGCCAACCGGCTAGTCGGCTGCGCGCATCTGCCGGGGCGGCCGCAGCACGGCCGCACCCGGCCACAGGTTGTTGCGCACACGCTCGTATTGCGGCGGGTACCATGCCTTGGCGCCGAGCGCTTCGGCGGCGTGCCAGCACCAGCGCGGATTGTCGAGCAGCGCACGCGCCAGGGCGACGAGATCCGCCTGGCCCGACGCGACAATGTCCTCGGCCTGCTGCGGCGTCAGGATCATGCCGACGGCGCGCGTGAGAAGTCCGCTCGCCTGCCGCACGCGCTGGGCCAGCGGCACCATGTAACCGGGCGCGATCGGGATGCGCTGGGCGAGCGAGATGCCGCCGCTCGACACGCAGACGAAGTCGTAGCCGCGATCACGCAGCGCGCGCGCGAAGACCACGGCGTCCTCGATGTCGGCCCCACCCTGAATCCAGTCGGTTCCGCTGATGCGCGCGCCGAGCGGCCGGTCGGCCGGCCATGCAGCGCGCACCGCATCGGCCACTTCGAGCGGGAAACGCAGGCGATTCTCCCGGCTGCCGCCGTAGCCGTCGGTACGTCGGTTCGACAAGGGCGAGACGAACTCGTGCAGCAGGTAGCCGTGCGCGGCGTGCAGCTCGACCATGTCGAGTCCGAGACGTGCCGCGCGCCGCGTCGTCCCGGCGAAGGCCGTGCGGATGCGCGCCAGCCCAGCTTCGTCGAGCGCATCGGGGACCTGCCAACCCTCGGCCATGGCAATCGCGGACGGCGCCGCCGGGTGCCAAGGGCGTTCGCTCGAATCGAGCGGACCGCCGCCCTGCCAAGGAACCCTGGCCGAGGCCTTGCGGCCAGCATGCGCGAGCTGGATCCCGATGCGCGCGTGGCCGAAGCGCCGGGCGGCGGCGACGACACGGGCCAAGGCCGCTTCCTGCGCGTCGTCATAGAGACCCAGGCAACCGTGGGTGATGCGGCCGATCGCCTCGACGGCGGTCGCCTCGATCACGAGCAGGCCCGCACCCGAAAGGGCGAGCTGCACCAGGTGCGACAGATGCCAGTCGTTGGCCGCGCCCTCGACGCACGAGTACTGGCACATGGGCGCCACGACGACACGATTCTCGAGCGTGAGGTTCTTGATGGTGATCGGCGAGAAAAGCGCGCTCGTCATCTCGTCACTCCCCCTGGCTGGGCAGCATAAGACGACGAAGATGCCGATCGGATCAAGACCGGCGCGCGACTCCACGAGCGCCCGCGGGCAAGGGACAGTGCCGACGCGATATGGCATGCTGGCGACCATGCGGATTCGCAACGTGCACGAACGCGTCCTGGCCGTGGCGCCGGAAGATGCGGCCAGATTGATCGACGGTCTGGCAGGCCCTGACGATCTGTTCTGGCCGGCAGCCTGGCCAGCCATTGCCTTCGACCGGCCGCTCGCGGTCGACGCAGAGGGTGGTCATGGCCCGATCAGCTATCGCGTCAGCGCCTACGAGCCCGGCCGGCGTGTCGAGTGCACGTTCACGCCGAGGTATTGGCTGGCGCAGGGACTCGAAGGCTGTCACGTCCTGTCGATCCGCGCCGTGCCGGATGGATGCGCGCTGCATCACGAGCTGGGCGGCACGATCTCCAAGGGCATGCTCTGGCGCTGGCCGCTTATCGTGCGCCCGCTTCATGACGCCCTGATCGAGGACGCATTCGACAGTTCCGCGCGCGCCCTCGGCGTTGTGCCGGAGCGGCCGGCCGCGTGGAGCCCATGGGTGCGCGTGCTGCGCTGGATGTTCGGTCTCGGCAGGCGGCCGCGGCAGGCCCGCCCCATGACACCGGAGAGGGCGGCGTGAATTCCTCGGGCCCGGGCAGGGCCGAACTTACGATTCGCGCCATCCGGGCGCGCGCCGTCGAGGTGCCGATGCGCCGTCCCCTGGTGACCGGCGGCGGCACGGTCGGCGCAGTGCCGCTCGTGCTCGTCGACCTCGCGACCGACGGTGGCATCACCGGCTGCGCATATGTGATTTGTTATTCCCGCATCGCGCTCCAGCCGATGGCGGCCCTGATCGCAAATCTCGGCGCCGTCGTCGAGAATGACCGCCTCGCGCCACATGATATTCATCACAAGCTGCTGCGTCGAATGACGCTTCTGGGACGGCAGGGCATGACGGGCATGGCGCTCGCCGGCATCGATATGGCGTGCTGGGACGCGCTGGCGCGTGCCCATGGCGTGCCGCTCGTCCGGCTGCTCGGCGGCGTGCCCCGGCCGGTCCCCGCCTACAACAGCAACGGCCTCGGCCTGATCGGTCCCGAGTCCGCCGCGCGCGAGGCGCGTGAACTCCTGGCGGGCGGCTTTGCCGCGATCAAGGTCCGTCTCGGCTATCCGTCGCTCGCGGAGGACGTGGCGGTCGTGCGTGCCGTGCGCGCTTCGGTCGGCCCATCGGTCCAATTGATGTCTGACTACAACCAGTGCCTCGACGTGGCCGAAGCGATCCGGCGCGGCCATGCGCTCGATGCCGAAGGGCTCGTCTGGATCGAGGAACCGGTTCGGGCCGATGACTATGTCGGCCACGCCGCCATCGCTGCAGCACTTCGGACGCCGGTGCAGCTGGGCGAGAACCTGTGGGGACCGCCCGATCTGATCAAGGCGATCGCTGCTGGTGCGGCCGATTTCGTCATGCCCGACGCGGCGAGGATCTGGGGCGTCAGCGGCTGGCTCAAGGCGGCGGCGCTCGCCGAGGCCCATGGCCTGCCCATGTCGAGCCACCTTTTCCCCGAGATCAGCGCGCATCTCCTCGCCGTCACGCCGACCTGTCATTGGCTGGAGTACATGGACTGGGCCGAGCCGATCCTGCAGGAGCCGATCCGCATCGAGCGCGGTCACGCGATCATTCCCGACAGGCCCGGCCATGGCATGGCCTGGAATGAAGCGGCCGTCACGAAGTACCAGGTCGCGTGACGAGGCCGACGGGCATGATGCCGTGGCGACGCCGCCCCGAGTTACCCGCATGGACGATCGCGCCGCGCTGACCGCAACCTCCGCACTCGCCAAGCCGGGCAGCATCGCGCTCGACGGCATGGCCGAGGTGCCGCCCGAGATCATGGCGAGCACGGCCTCCTATCTCGCCGCGCGCCCGTCCCACTTTGTCGGCTGGCACCCGACGAGCGGCGACATGCTGATCGCCACGCGCTTCACGGGGACGCTCCAGCTCTACGCGCTCGCCGGTCCCGGCGCCGAACCGCGGCAGCTCACCGACTACAAGGACCTGGTCAAGACCGCGGCCTGGGCACCCGGCGGCGACGTGCTGGTTTTCGAACGCGACCGCGGCGGCGATGAGTTTTTTCAGATCCATTGTCTCGGCATCGTCGGCGGCGATGCCCCGTGCGTGACCGATGGTGCGGCGCGCAACACCCCTTTCAAGTGGCAGCGCCCCGGCAAGCTGCTGGCCTATAGCTCGACGCGGCGCAACGGCGCCGACACCGACATCTACGTGGTCGATCCGCGCGATAGGGCGACCGATCGCATGGTGCTGAAAGTCGCCGGGGGCGGATGGACGCCCGGCGCCTGGTCGCCCGATGGACGGACCCTGTTCGTACGCAATTACGTATCGGCCGAGGAGAGCCATCTGCACGCGCTCGACGTCGCAACCGGCGCGCTCGTGCCGGTGACGGGGGCGCATGGCGGCGCTGTCTTTCGATCCGCGCCGGTTGCCTCGCCGGACGGCCGGTTCCTCTTTCTCACCAGCAACCACGCCGGAGAGTTCGACGTCCTGTACCGCTTGGAGCTTGCCAGCGGCGCGATGACGACCCTGACGGCCGACATTTCCTGGGGCGTTGAAGAATTCGATCTCTCGCCCGACGGCAGGCTGATCGCGCTGACCACGAACGAGGCGGGATTCAACGTGCTGCACCTGATCGAGGCCGCGAGCGGCAGGAAGCAGCGTCTGCCCGAGTTGCCGCGCGGCGTGATCACGCATCCGCAGTTCAGTGCCGATGGCAAGCGCATCGGCTTCGACCTGTCCGCCGCACGGCTGCCGAGCGCCGTGTATGCCGTCGATCTCGCGCACAACTCGGTCGAGACCTGGTTGGCGCCCGACGATCCCGGCCTGCCGCTCGGCCGGTTCGTCGAGCCCGAGACGCTGCGGCTGCGCAGCTTCGACGGGCTCGAGATCCATGGCTATCTCTACCGGCCCGATGTCAAACGCTTCCCGGGTCCGCGCCCGGTCATCATCGACATCCACGGCGGGCCGGAGATGCAGCTGCGTCCAATCTACCGGGACCGAACGAACTATTATCTCGAGGAGCTGGGCATCGCGCTGTTCTATCCCAATGTGCGCGGCTCGACCGGATACGGCAAGACCTATGTCAGCCTGGACAATTTGCTCCGGCGCGAGGACTCGGTGCGCGACATTGGCGCGATCATCGACTGGCTGGCACGCGATCCCGGCATCGACCGGAGCCGAATCGGCGTCACAGGCAACAGCTATGGCGGCTACATGACGCTCGCCACCCTGATTCACTTCGGCGACAAGGTCCGGGCCGCCGTCGAGGGCTATGGAATCTCCAGCTGGCTGACCATGCTGCGCGACACGCAGGCGTATCGGCAGGATCTGCGGCGCGTCGAGTACGGCGACGAACGCGACCCCGAAATGGCCAGGTTCCTGGGCAGCATTTCGCCGCTCGCCAATGTCGACCGGATCAGGCGCCCCTTGCTCGTGCTGGGCGGCGCCAATGATCCGCGCGTGCCGCTGAGCGAATCGGATCAGATCGTGCGCGCCGTGCGGCGCAATGGCGGCGAGGCCTGGTATCTCGTGGCCGACGACGAGGGCCATGGCTTCACCAAGAAGGCGAACATCGACTACGTGTTCGGCGCGGTCGTGATGTTCTGGCGCAAATTCCTGCTCGGGCGCGTCGCCGGGTGACGACGCAGATCACTCGAGCGCGTTCTTCAGCAGATAGTCGGCCATCTCGGCCGGCCTGATCTTGGTGACCTTGGTCGGCGCGCCATCGAGCGCCTCGTGGACCAGGAGCTGGTTCTGCACATTGGCGAGCTTGATCTTGTAGATGCCGGTCGCGCCGCGCAGACGCGGATAGTATTTCGGATCGACCATATTCTCGCGCCGCGCCAGGCGCTCGATGATCGCCGATTCCTCAATGTCCTCGGCCGCGCGCTTCTTCAGCACCTTCCAGTCGTTCGAACCGGCGTAGGATTGCGCGTTGAGCGCCTCGACCGCTTCGGCCGGATCGCCCTCGGCGACGCCGACCTTGAGCACATGCTTGGTCAGGCCGACCTCGGCCGCCCATTTCTCGAAGGATTGGCTGCGCGCGACATAGAGCGTGGGCATTCATTGCGCCTTTCCGACGTTGTTTGCCATATTACCATATGGATGATATGGTTCGCCATATGAAGACGACATTGAACATCGATGACACGGTCATGACGCGACTCAAGCGCGAAGCCGCGCGGAGAGGCTGCACCATGTCCGAGTTGGTCGAGACGGCGCTGCGCCGGCTGCTTGCCGACAAGAAGGAAGCCGTTGCGCTACCGCCCCTGCCGACGTTCGACGGCGGCGGCGAGCTCGTCGACATCGCCAACCGCGAGGCGCTCTACAACGCTATGGAAGAGCGCTAGTGTTCGTTGTCGACACGAACGTACTGGTCTACGCGGCAAACCGCAAATCGCCATATCACCGCTCTTGCTTGCAGTTGCTCGAGGCGTGGCGCCAGCAAGCCGGTGCTTGGCACCTGACCTGGGGGATTTGCTACGAGTTCTTGCGCGTTGCCACGCATCCCCGGACCCTGCAATCGCCATGGACCGTGACTGAGGCATGGGCGTTCCTGGAGGCCATTCTGGCGGCCCCGTCCTTGTCGATGCTCGTGCCGACGGAACGACATGCCGGCGTCCTCGGTGAGCTGACCAGTCGCTTGCCCCACTTGTGCGGTAACATCCTTCACGATGTTCATACCGCCGCGCTGATGCGCGAGCATGGCATTCGAACGATCTACACGCGGGACAGCGATTTTCATCGCTTCCCGTTCCTTGAGCCGATCGACCCTGTGACCTCAACATAGTCGCGCGCGCAACTACCTCTTCGCATCGAACTGCGTGCCCATGCGGTAGCGGCTGCCGGGATGCCAGAACCAGCCGCGCGCGATCGTCTTGTTGTCCACGAGCGAACGCCGGTGCAGCAGCAGGCAAGGCTCGCCATCGCGCATCTCCAGCGCCTTGCGCACCGGCGGCAGCGGCATGCGCGCCTCGAGCACGTGCTCGACATGGGGGGACGGCACGACCGTCCAGAGATACTCGCCCGGCGTCATGCGCTCGAAATTCTGGTTCATGTAGTCGGGCACGACCTCCGGATTGACCCAGCGATCTTCGAACTGGATCGGCGCGCCGTTCTCGCGATGGAGAATGATGGAATGGAAGAGCGGCGTTCCAGCGGCGACGCCGAAGATCACGGCCACGGCTTGTGGCGCAATCTCATCCTGAAGCAGGCGCTGCTCCGAGCTATGCTCGCCACCGCGACGGCGGATCTCTTCGGCAATGTCGCGCAACTCGATCATATCCCTCCTCCACCCCCGCGGTGTCGGGATCATCGTTGGATCGACGCGAAACCTGAACAGACGCCAGCCCGCGCACGGTGCAGAATTGAACCGATCGCGGGAGTTCGCCGGCGCATCTCTTCAGCGCGCAGCGTGATGGTGCCGTTCCCGCGCAGCGCGGGCAAGTGCGGCCGCCCGATAGATGCCATGCACGAACTTGCCATAGGGCATGGTCACGAAGAGCGCGAATACGACGCCGAGATGAAGCGCGAGCAGCACGCCCATGGCGCCGGTCTCGCGCAGCACCAGGAGGGCGAGCCCGGTCAGGCTGGTCAAAAACAGCATGACAAGGAACGCGACATCCATGCCAAAACGGTCGAGGTCCTGCGTCGTGCGGTCGCGCCGCCACTTGGCAGCGAGCAGACCGGCGGGGCCGATCAGGAGCCCGATGCCGCCAGCGGTGCCGAGCAGCACGGGCAGATCGTGCCAGGCATAGGGCGCGATGCGGCCCAGCAGATAGTGATAGAGCGTCGCCACGCAAGTCGAGGCAAAGCACAACAGGAAGCCGTAGAAGGTCAGGTGGTGATGGAGCTTGCGCTCGTCCGGCACGGAGATCGCCCCAGCGCCGCAGCCCTCGCCGCCGCCGTCGAGATTGCGCAACGCCGCCGCGTCGCGCGCTGCGCTGCGCAGCTCCGAACCGCTGACGCCGGCGGATGCCACATCGCGGCCATCGCGCCAGAAGTTGCGCACTCCCATCGCAATTGCGGCCAAGGCATAGAGAAAAGCGGCGCCAAACAGCGCGACCATCGCGCCATGGGGCATCAGCCGATAGAAGGCGCCGGGACCGCTGTGGGCGCCGAACAGAACGGCCGGATCGTGGACCGCGACGAAACCGGCGATGAAGACAGCAAGGCTCAGCGCCGCAATGAGGCTGATCGCGAGACCGTTGCGGTCGAACAGGCCGGCCAGCGATCTCGGCCAGGCATAGTCGCGATAGGACTCCGCGCGCAGGCGTGCGAGCGCGCGCGGCACGTTGACGTCGAACTCGTGCGGCGGGGCGAACTGGCAGTCGTCGTAGCAGGCGCCGCAGTCGTGGCACAGATTGGCGAGATAGCGCAGATCGCCCGATGTGAAGCTGCGCCGCAGCTCCATGGCAGGGAACACCGCGCACAGGCCCTCGCAATAGCGGCACGCATTACAGACCGTCATCAGCCGGTCGGCTTCGCCGAGCGCTTTGGTCGAATGCTCAGGCGTGGACATGGCGCGCGGCCTCCTCGCCCGCGATGCGGCCGAACACCGCGCCGATGGTCATGCCGACGCCGGCGGCATAGCCCTTGCCCAGTACGTTGCCTGCCATGATCTCGCCGGCGGCGAACATGTTCGCGGACGGATGCCCGTCAGCCATCACGATGCGCGCAGCATGGTCCACGCGGGTGCCAAGATAGGTGAAGGTGATGCCGGGGCGGACCGGATAGGCGTAGAAGGGTGCCGTCGCGATGGTGCGCGCCCAATGGCTCTTGGGCGGTGTCAGCCCTTCGGTGCGGCAATCGTCGAGAACGTCGGGGTTGAAAGTGCCGGGCCTGACCGCGTGGTTGAAACCCGCGACCGTGCGCTCGAGCGCATCGGCATCGAGCTCGAGCTTGCCGGCGAGTTCGCGGATGGTCGGCGCCTCGATCGCGGGGTAGAGCGAGGGCATGAACAGATCGCGCGACAGCGAATCGAAGACGATGTAGGCGATCTGGCCGGGCTGGCCCGCGATCAGGCGCCCCCAGATCGCGTAGCGCTTGGGCCAGATGTCCTCGCCCTCGTCGTAGAAGCGCTCGGCCTTGCGGTTGACCGCGATGCCGAAGATCACGCAATCGAGCCGCGTGATGATGCCGCCGTCGAAGCGCGGCGAGCGCGCGTCGATGGCGATGGCATGACACTGGGTCGGGTCGCCGACCGGCGCCACGCCCTTGTCGAGCAGCACGCGCAGCAGCGTGCCGCGGTTGTAGCGCGTGCCGCGGATGAGGAAATTCTCCGCGGCCTCGCCCCAGTATTGCTTGAGCCATTCGATGTTCGACTCGAAACCGCCGGCGGCCGCGACCATGGCGGACGCCTGCACCTGCCGTGTGGCCGCACCGTGGCGCACAGTGGCGTCGCGAAACCTGCCGTCCTCAATGCCGAGATCGACGACTTCGGCATCGTATTCGACCTCGACGCCGAGGCGTTCCGCCGTGCGGTAGAGCGCATTGAGCATCGCGCGCCCGCCGCCGAGGAAGAAGGCGTTGGTGCGCCCCAGGCTCAGCGTGCCACCCAGCGAGGGCTGGAAGCGCACGCCCTGCTCGGCGATCCAGACCAGCATGTCCTTCGAGCGCGCGATCATCATGCGCGCGAGCTGCTCGTCGGTCTGCCCGCCAGTCACGGCAAGGAGATCCGTCCAGAACTCATCCTCGGTGTAGGGCCCCGACAAGGTCGCGGTCGCCGTGTCGTGGGCGCAGCGCATGTTGCGCGTGTGGCGCGTGTTGCCGCCGCGATAGAATTTGGGCGCCGCCTCGAGCACGAGCACGGACGCACCGGCGCGGCGCGCGGCGATCGCGGCGCACAAGGCGGCGTTGCCGCCGCCGATCACGAGCACGTCGACGCGGCGGTCAGGATCGGACATCGGGCGAGTGAAGCACGAATGAGGCCTCGGCGCTTGACATGTGTAGCACATGCAAGCATGTTTTACACATGACCATCATGATCCAGATCCGCAATGTACCCGAAGCGCTTCATCGGCGCCTCAAATCGAGGGCCGCGTTGGCGGGCATGTCGCTGTCGGACTATCTGCTCGGCGAAATTCGCCAGGTGGCCGAGCGGCCGACCATCGACGAGCTGCGCGCGCGTCTCGACCGTCGCTCCAGCGCGACTCTTTCGGAAACCCCCGTCCACGCCGTCCGCGCCGAGCGTGACCGACGATGATCGTCGTCGATGCGTCGGCGGTGTTGGAGTCCCTGCTGCGGACGCCGGCTGCACGTGTGATCGAACGGAAATTGTTCGATCCTCGCCAGACGCTCCACGCGCCCCACCTGCTTGATGTCGAGGTCGCTCAGGTCATTCGTCGATATGCGGCCAATGGCGACATCGACAGCGAACGCGGGCGCGACGCTCTGGCCGACCTCGCGGATTTCCCGGTACGCCGCTACCCGCACGATGTCCTGCTCGGCCGCATCTGGGAGTTGCGCCACAATCTGACCGCCTATGACGCGGTATACATCGCCTTGGCGGAAGCCCTCGATGCCCCGCTGATCACGCGGGATCAGCGCCTGGCCGCCGCCGCCGGTCACCAGGCACGCGTGGAAGTCGTGTGAATTCTTGACGATTGCCAGGAGCTCCAGTCCTGCCCGAACCACTAGAAGAACCGCTTCTTGGCGAAGGCTTTGCCGGAACCTGATTTGAAGCACTTTTCAAGTCGTCTCGCGCACATTTCGTCGCGAACCCCGACGTCGGAGACGAGTTGCGCGGGCAGGCTCGGCTTTGTTGACGTGACCTGACCGAGTTCGTGCGATGCAACTCTACGACGCAGATCATTCGTCGATCCAACGTCAATGCCTGCATTGTTGAGAAGCAGGAAACAGACCTACCCCATGCCGTCCCCCTTCGCTCCGGCGGAGCTAGGGGGACACTCCTACGCCTAATCGGCTTCGGATGTCAGGCCACGTCGTGACCTGCCACCCGAAGCCGAAGGCGTAGCGTGGCGGAGGGGGTGTCCGCCCTCTATCAATTCGCCATGGTTCGCAGTCGGCCGATTGTTGGCATAAAAGCCCGGGAAAATAGGCGTTATCCGTTCGCGCCCGTCCGTTGACGTTCGCCGCAAGCCGTGCAAAAATGTGGGATATTTCATCAGGCATCGGAGGGTGCGATGGCCGGGAAGCTGACGACACGCAGGGTCGAGACTGCAAGGCCCGGCATGCACGGCGACGGCGGCTGTCTCTGGCTCAGGGTGATGCCGTCGGGCTCGCGCCAGTGGCTCGCGCGCGTTGTCGTCAAGGGTGGCGGGCGGCACGATATCGGGCTCGGCGGCTATCCCGTCGTGACGCTGGCCGAGGCGCGCGAGCAGGCTCTAGCGGCACGCCGCATGGCGCGGAAGGGCATCAACCCGGTGGCTGAGCGCCGCAAGGCGGTCGTCCCGACCTTCGAGAGCGCGGCCCGCTCCGTGCACGAAGAACACAAGCCGACATGGCGCAACCCGAAGCACTCTAAACAATGGCTCACGACGCTTGAGCAGTACGCCTTCCCGACCATCGGCGCCAAGCCGGTCAGCGCCATCGACGGGCCGACGGTCCGCGAGGCGCTGTTGCCGATCTGGCTGGAGAAGCCGGAGACGGCACGACGGCTGCGCCAGCGCATCGGGGCCGTGCTGGATTGGGCGCAGGGCAAGGGATACCGGACCGGAGAGAACCCCGTCCGGTCGATCGGGCGCAGTCTGCCGAAGCAGCCGAAGGACCGAGGGCACTTCGCAGCCCTGCCATATGATGACGTGTCAGCATTCCTCGAGCGGCTGCGGGCAAGCAGCGCGGGCGAGCCGGCACGGCTGGCCTTCGAGTTTCTCATCCTGACGGCGACGCGCACCAGCGAGACGCTAAATGCTCGCTGGCCTGAGATCGACTTCAAGGCGGAAACCTGGACGATCTCGCCCGAGCGTACCAAGGCGAAGCGCCCGCATGTCGTGCCCTTGCCTACCCGGTGCATCGGGATCCTGAGTCGGGCGAAAGAGCTGCACAGCGGGCAAGGTGACGTGGTTTTCGAGAGCCGGCCGGGCGAACCGTTTTCGAACATGGTGTTTCTCGCGACGCTCGATACCATGGGCGAGCGCGGCAAGGTGACTCCGCACGGGTTTAGAAGCGCGTTTCGCGACTGGTGCTCGGAGGCGACCAGCTTTCCAGGCGCCGTGGCCGAGGCGGCGCTGGCACACGTCGTCAAGGACAAGACCGAGGCCGCCTATCGGCGCGGCGACTTGCTCGAAAAGCGCCGCGAGTTGATGGATGCATGGGCGCGGCATTGCACGGAGCAGCGCGGCGAGCTGGTGGATCATCCTGCCATGCGGCGGCGGCGCCGGGCCGGGTGAGCCTGCCAGAGACCGGGCGAGTTCGCGAAAGTTCTCGACACCCGGCCGCCCGTGATGTAGTTTTGCCGATAATTCATTCTGGACCTTCGTGTCCCAAACCCCGCTAGGGAATTCCGGCGGGGTTTTCGTTTCTAGCCCTAGGAACCCCATCATGTCAGAACCCATCCCCGCGCCCGCCCCGGCGGTGCGCGAAGGAATCCTTACGCCTGCGATCAAGCCGGCGACAACGCCGCCGGTCTTGGTGACCATCGCCGAAACGTGCAGGTTGACCGGCTTAGGCCGTACCAAAATCTTTGAGCTCATCAACCACAACAAGCTCAAGTCGGTCACCATCGGCCGGCGACGGCTGGTGTCGTACAAGTCGATCCTGACGCTTGCCGGCGAGGCCGCGTGATGCGCGCCGCGATCAAGCGCGCCATCGTGGCGCTTGCGTGTCGCGGCGTCCAGCCGGTGCGCCTGGCCAACTTCATCATCCGGCGCGGCGGGCTCGCCAGTGACTAGCGACGCCATCCAGTCGTTCGAGCGCGCCATGCGCGAGCACGGGCTGGTGGTGCCGGCCGGCGGCGTGAAAGCCGATGGCCGGCTGCACCGATGCGACACCGACGACGGGCCGAGCGGGCGCGGCGATGGCGCGTATGTCCTGTTCTTATACCAACTCGCGCTGATCAGAACCCATGAGCCCAATCGCGCATTCCGAGGGACATGATGCGCCAGGGCTGAGCGACGAGCTTATTCCAGGCGTCGCAGCAGTGATTGACGATGTCCTCTGCCGATG
>Ga0194131_10004644_pt1 | contig 20475 bp, 16 predicted proteins | sample TA2KigO120mmetaG_FD_148631 | JGI IMG/M metagenome (GOLD analysis project Ga0194131, IMG submission 148631) | Freshwater microbial communities from Lake Tanganyika, Tanzania - TA2015053 Kigoma Offshore 120m | ecosystem: Environmental > Aquatic > Freshwater > Lake | place: Tanzania: Lake... | reverse complement strand
CGGTGCTCACATTATTACAGCCATATTCGTTTGTTCCGCTTTTTCCATTCACAATCACCGGTAATTTAATTGCGTTGTTTTTGTCGCTGAGCGTATAAAACTGCCACTTGTCGCGGTTTGTGAATAAAGGGCGTCCAATCAAAGGAAGTATCGTCTCTTGTGAAGATGTCGAAGATGGAACGCTGCCGCTGCCACCGCTGCCACCACCACCACCGCCACGTGTAAGAATACCAACTTGGCGATAGGTTGTATCCACCGAACGAGTTGGAACATTTACGCGAACGCCACCGCCACCGCCACCACCACCATCGTAACTATCCATCCCGCCGTAATGGATGGTTTCAACACCGCCACGAATATCATAAATGGGTCGGGTTGCACCGACTGAATTGTCGCGAAGAGGCGGCACATATGGGTTTAATAATACATCTTGGTTTGACGAAGGACCGCCGATACCGAAATCTAACGAATCAGCTAATGGATCTGATGACGCAATCAATACCTGCCCGGGGTGGGCGTGGTGGGCGTGGGCATGGGCGTGGGCGCTACGATGACCGAAAAAATAAGAATGCGCATAAATTCCGACAACAACTATAATCACCGCGAATATCACCAACGTGACATTTTCAAAACAAAGCACACCAGGCGGACATCTACGAGCCATACGAATAAGTATTCAAATAAATAATATCAAACGCGATAAGCTTGTTATTATTATAACATTTTATTTATTATTTCATTATTTTGAATACTAATTATAACATAAAACAAACTGCTGTTATTGAAATATAGAATATGGCATCCACCGAACAAGAACAGTTCATCGCCGATTTAGTAAGCGTGATTATACCATCATATAACCGTTATGAATTGCTAAATCATTCCATTCGAAGTGTGCTCGCAAATACATATAAGAATGTCGAAGTCATCGTAATCAACGACTGTTCAACCGACCAACGATATTATTCCGGTGAGCTTGAAACGTATGAAAAAACGACGGTTATTCATTTACCAGAGAATATGCGTGTGAAACATAAAGTGTCTGCGGCACAAGGAATGACGCGCAACTATGGTATTGAAAAAGCGAGAGGAGAGTGGATCGCGTTTTTAGATGACGATGACTTTTATATTGAAACAAAACTCGAAAAACAGCTTGAAGTGATGAAAAAAGAAAATATTCTGTTTTCAACTACAAATATGTATATCATAAATCATCGTAGTATAACGATGGAAAAATTGGATTTTACTATACTATCGTCACACCCAGAATATGATAATCGGATACTGAATCTCGATATGGTTCGTAAAGCCAATCATGTAGCAAATTCTGGTGTTGTTATTCATCATTCAATTGTAAAAAAGACAGGATTACAGCATATTGTTCCGCGTGAAGAAGATTGGGATTATTGGAAACGTGCGCTACAATATACGGATTGTTTGTATATCGGCGAGCCTTTTGTGTATTATACTTCAACGGTAAATGGAACTAACAAAATTCGTTACTATTCGTAATTTTACATTATTTTATTTCTTACCGCCTCCGGGTGTCGCAAACCCCTTCAACATATCGGTAATTCCTTTGATTCCTCCGTTGCCAGTAAGATGTCCCATAAAACTCTCGGCTGATTTCAATAAAGGACCCATTTCTTTCATGTTGTTCATGAGTTCTTTTTGTTGGTTCATGAGAGATTTTGTCTGGTCAGTTAAACCACGAACTCCTTCCTCGCCAATAATAGTTTCAATATTGTCGTATGCTTGCTCTAGTGTAGATGCGTAGTCGATGCGGTTGGCTTCTTTGGCACGGTGCGCATTTTCACCATCGTCATCTCCGTGTTCTTCACCGTCATAGCTTGCGGGGGATAATGAAGCCATTCCTTGCTTAGTCTTCTTCGGCTTATCCGCCTTCTTTCCGTGTAATGTTGTGTTGGCTTCTTTTTCCTTTGATTCGTCCTTGTCTGTGTTAGATTTTGTTTTCTTCGACTCGTCGTCCTTCGCGTCATCCTTCGCGTCGTCCTCTCCTTCGCCAGAGTCATCCTTCTTCTTATTCTCCATTCCTTCCACGCCCTGCGAGCCTAACATTTCAAGTAGAAAAACGGTAGAAAATGCGGTCAATAAAATGATGATCATATTTTTACTAAAGTAGGATGTAACAAGTCCGATTAATGCCATGAGAACAACCGCATTCATGTTTCGATTTGAAATATGGCGAACAAGAGTAAATAATACGACAAATAAACTTGCGTATAATACAAACTTGTTCTGTAAAAAGGGTGTGTTGAACAACTTGCTGATGAACGATGACATAATATATATTAGTATGTGACGAATGATAATATATATTGTAAGAATATAATAAATTGATTGATAATTGAATCAAAATTGATTATAAATTTGAGTTATTCTCTCAAGTCATTAAGGTGATATTGTATATGTCTCGTTATGAAATCGGATTATGTCAAAAATTTAATACGGCGGTTCATGGGTTTGACATACATTCAAGCTCGCATGAAATAAAAGACCATTATATTTGTTTATACACCTTTAATTTTGACCTTTCACCGAGTTCGAATGAATTGTTTGAAACATTCCTGATTCTCTCACCATTTTATAACGCGACGATTGAAATTATAGAACCGCTCATATTATATCCGGGCCAAGAAATGGTTGCTATTTATAAAACATTTTGGTTACGCATATTTCAAAGGATATGTCGAAAATGGTTGATTCAACGCAGGTTTTCGCGTTCAACCAAACTATACGAGTTTCTTCTAAAACGGGAATACCGTTCCGTTGTTAAAATACCATTATGAAAGGTGCGTCGGCATTGACTTCTTCTTCGTCGTCTTCGTCTTCTTCTTCATGTTTGACTTCTAGCGCTGTATCGTCTTCTCCGTCTTCGTGTTCTAATTCCGCATCGTCGTCTTCGTCTTCTAGCTCGGTATCGTCATCCGCTTCGGATTCATCCTCTTCGACGTCGCTATCATCCGCTTCGACTTCGTATTCGCTATCTTCGTCTTCTAGTTCCGTATCGTCAGATTCGTCTTCATCCGCTTCGACGTCGTTATCCAGCTCTGTATGTTCGCTATCATCGACATCGACTGCTTCGTCTTCATCGACTTCGACGTCGCTATCATCCGCTTCGACCGCTTCGTCTTCGCTATCTTCGCTATTATTATCAGCTTCTTCAATCGAAGCAATCAATTCATTCATTTTTTGAACCGTAACATCAATCACCGTATATACATTTGTTAGTTTGTCATAACTATTTCGCATTTTTTTCAGTAATAGTCCAATACGCTTTTTATCTTTTAATAACTCAGCTGTGATTGTATTTTTACGATGCGTCTCGCGAATCATACCGTTGATGTGATCGTATATTTCTTCTAAATAGGTTATCTGTGCCCTTTGCTCATCTACCATCGTATCAAATAGAGATTTCGCCTTCAAATACACCGACAATAAATGTTGATTGTATTTCATATTGTGACGAAGTTCAAGCATTTTTTTGATGATTTGAATTTTGGACTCTTTTTCACTTTTACGAAAATCATTTGTTGCGATGTCTCGATAAGCTAAAAAATCTGAATCTCCAAAATCTTCTTCTTCTGCGTGTTCATGTTCGTGTTCTTGAAGTTTCATCTTTGTATTACGTCAGTGCTATCCTAGTGGTGTGTATTATACGTTACTGTTATTATACAATTAGAATAAAAACGGTGTTCAAACCAATTTGTCTAACTTATTCCACCAACTACATGGTTTATGCCAAAAGTCGGTGTAGAAAATATCACCATCCGATAAAAATGCGGCAACATAACTGTATGAACTTGCGGATGTAACTAGTATATCAGCTACTGTCATACCCACGAACGTATCTTCGGTGTTATCATCCAGATGAAGCATCACGTCTTTGCCAAGAACCGGGTGTTCGCATAAATTCGCAAATTTTTCTGGTTGGCCTTGGGAATAGATGTGAATTTGTATCCTGTTATTCGGGTCATATTTCAAATAAGTGCCGCGTATTTTTAAAAGAGACTGAATATAATATTCATTCGTATATTCTTCGCCACCATTTGGTCGGGTATCATCGCAATTCGGTCGTCTCATATGAACCGCCAGATGGTGTGTATATGCCGATGCCGACGATGACCCAATACGAAACAGACGCAATCTCTCGGCGTTTCGATTTTTATTCTGCCAATAATGCTCCTTGATTCGCATCATACTCTTGCTCTTCATACATGCGTCGATATTTCTTTCGATATAATTAAACACATCATAAAAGTCAGGCGTCAGAATGGAATTCCGAAGACCAACATCCATCGTTAGATAATTCACATAATGTGGTTTCATATTCATAAGTTCTTCCATCTTTTGATAAAAACTTGGTTCGCCAGTATAATTATGCGCGATTTTTGTTGGACTTTTATATACAAATACGGCATCTTCGCACTCTTCTGCGTAAATACATGTCCAAATAAATCGCTGATATTGCGCACCGAAACCGTCGTCGAATGGCAGCGACGAAACATATTTTTGTTTTTTTTGTGGAATCGTCATGGATGATGACGATGATGATGATGTCGATGTCGTTTGCTCGGGTGGCGGCGCAACGAACTGACTCTCATCATTCAACTCATACGCATTCGGTAGCGTCTTGTTGTTTCTTTCGGACGTTAGACGCCCAATATGTCGGTTTGTGATTTGATTATAAAAACCCGACATAAATCCGAGGCGCATCCATTGATTTGCGTAATCCATTTCAAAAAACTGATTCGGGGTATCATAATTTCCAACCGCAAGAATTGCTTCCACATCAATAATGGACGGGCGAAAACTATAATGCGGCCAATAATGACAATTTGGGTATGTAACATCATCACCAACATGCTTGTGTTGATGGAGCGCTACCTCGTGTTTCATACGCCGTAATAAACGATGACCTTGTATTTTATAATCTTGAATCGTCTCGCCATAATTCCGGTTATACAAGATTTGCCGCACATTATAGCCCGAATTTCGCGCATCTGTCATCATTTGTGTCGCTTTCTCAATATAACTACCAGGTGTATGAAAAAGGAAATCATCTTCCATATGAATCCAATATTCAGGACGCAGTTCGTTCAGTTTATTCCATATGATTTTCATGCTTGGGCGATGCCCTTTTTCAGATGGGGATTTCATGTAATAATCAATCCATGCGTACATCGTTTTCATTCGTTCGCGGTCGGCCTCGTTCGAATTATCATCGACACAAAACCAGTAATCGATTTTATCAATATCATGCCACATGTTCAGAATTGAATTCACCGTTTGTTGAAACAAGTCGAGGCGCTTACACGTCGTAAAGGTAATCATGATTCGCGGAGATATTCGATTTCGTTTGACGATGACTTTTCTGGCCTCCACAGCCATTTGAGTAACGGGTATGTTCCTGTCAATATAAGGGAGTTTCTCTAATGAACGTGAAAGATGAAATACTTCGTACGGAGGGATGGCGTCGGTAGCCGACGTGACCGATATCACCTCGCATGGAGCAATCAGCGAATCTTTTACTTTCGCAAAGAGGCGATTCCATGTTTCAATATCATCATCGTTGAAGCTGTCGTTTTTTTGCGCAATAATTGAGAGAAAATGATCGACGACAAAAAATAACCGCAATAATTCTGGATAAGATTCCTCTTCAAAAAAGTTTCGATAAAACATGAAGTTGCTATATGTTGAACTCATATAATGGAACGGCATCATATTGTGTCGAAGTATTGTCTTACAGCATTCGTACCCGCTTCGTTTGTCGGAAATATAAAACGCAGATATAGAATTGTTATACTCAATAATATCGTGATATTTGTCTGTGGTAAGGAATAGTTTATTTTGCGGATACTTATTATAATCTTTATACTTGTGATAAAGCGCATTCACCAATACATGATTCCCTTCTGATCGTAGATTCTCCATTAAGGTCGCGATACCTTCAATACGTTCTTCATCATATTCCATCGTTGCGCAGTAGTATTTCATGGAATTGTATTTGTCCGATTTTTTGTAATAGAGGTTGCCAAGACACAAAGCACTATAATACTTTTCTTGATTCCAGTTATTTTGCGTAAGAACACGTTGATACCATTCAATTGATTTATCGATATATGCGGGTCCAGCGTCCATCCAACTTTGTGCGCAATAAAACGCGTATCTCTCGGCAAGTGTGCGGCCACTCTCGCCGCCAGTTGAAAGTTCTTCGCGATACCCGCGCTCCAGTACCTCCGCATCCTTGATATATTTATTCGGGTCTTGACTACGACTCCCAACACGCCCCGACTCGACATAATAATTCCCTTGTATCGTTTGTGAGCTTTCTTCTTTATCAACGCAGGTGATATATTCATGAAGCACACCTACATAACGCCAGCGTTTTCGGTTATTCACAATAAGCGTCCGTAAATATACAAAGGATTGGCCAAGCTTCAGTTGATATGCATCATGGGTAAGCTGACGCGGCATCCGAAAATCGCCATGAATCGTATCATCTGCGTCAAATATAAACAGATAATCGGTTTTATTAAATGCCATTTGTAACGCAAGTGTGCGATTGAAGCCGAAATCACGCCATTCAACTTGTTCGATATGTCCGGGAATGTTTTTTTTGCTGAAGAATTCACGAATGAGTTCCATCGTATTATCGGTTGAACCTGTATCCGAGATGTAATACGCATCAAAATCGACATAACTCGTTAGGTTTTCGAGTGTTTTTACGATAATATGCGATTCATTTTTTACAATCATGTTGAGACAAATTGTATAAGATTTAGACGATTGGCCTTGATACATTTCCGTGATTATCATTACGTTTATGTTATTACATTCTTTACATAAATGTGTTTAGGTTAATTTTTATTTTACTGTTATAGAATAACATAGAATATCATAACATAGAATAACATATAATATTATAGCATATAATAGCATAGAATATCCTCATTATTATGTCATTCACACGTTTTCATGATGACCCTGACCGTATTAAAAAACAGCTTCAACAATCGACCGATGTTGGCAGATATTGTTTGAATGTGCCCGGTCCAGGTGATAAACCACTTTACTACGAGGACCCTTATGTTCGCGCACAATTTTGGGCAGGTAATATCATGACAAACTCCGTCGATGTAGAAGCGGAATTGTTCGGTCTCTCGCGTTATTTGAACCGTGATTCCGTCGAGAATTATCATCATGATGAACGCGCATCGGTTGCTACACGCACAAACGAAATGATACGATGCCCTACACGTGGTGGAAGTTCAGTTGAACAGACACGTGCCACACACCCCGCATGGATGCTGCGGGATGTCGAACAAGACAACTGGAAAATGCTTCATTTCGACCCTCAGGAAAATGTATTTATGCCATTCTTTAACAACTTGAATACCCGTATTATTGAAAAGGACCGCTTTGTGTCGCAGACGACGGTTCCGGGTATATCCGATGACACATATTTCGCGGTCCATCCATCGAATCGCAATCCTGCGCTAGAAGGCATGGTTGGCGGGCGTCGAGATAATGAACGTGGTTTAGGCGTAGGCGGAGGCGTAGGCATCAGCGACGGTATTCAAGATGTCGGCGATATTCGTCAGTTTAGCGGAACGACTGCTCTGTTTTCATAATTGCGGCATGCAGGTTTATTCAATAATAATATTGTTATTATTATTATATGTATTAGAATAATATATATAATAATACCAGTAACATAGACATAACAAATGGCCGAAATCGCATTAATATTAGGGAGTCTTGGAGCAGCTTATATCGCATCTAATCGAAAATCCGGCGGAGTTGTGAGTGAAGGCTACCGTAATCCGAATGCGAATAACGCCAGATATTTGCCAAATATGAGTATTCCGATTACAAATTACCCGGTTGTTCGCCCAAATACTGGAACGAATGTAAATGAATATAATAACCCAAACACACACACCGACCGATATTATGCGAATAATGTGGATTATGACAAAATGTCGGCGGGTGTCGCTGGTGGTGTCGGAGGTGTAGGCATTCTTCGCGGTATTGCTGAACGAGGACGCGACAATACGAATGATAAAAAGGACATCATTCCCCAAACGGGACCTAACGCTATCACCGGCGTGGTTGGAGCAGGTTTAGATACACAGTTTGGCGATAATTACAGCAAGGACGGATTCATGTCCCTTACAGGCGCACAAATCGACCCTATGGCATTCACCCATAACAATATGGAGCCGTATTATGGCGCGAAAGTGCGCGGATTGACAACTGGTGCAAATATGCATGAGAACGTTCTCGATAATAAAGTTGGTGGCGGTTCGCAATACGTCAGTAAGACCGAACAGGCGCCCCTTTTTCGCCCTCAGGAAAACATGCATCACCCACACGGTATGCCAAACCAGAACGACTTTTATCAGTCACGCGTCCTTCCCAGCATGAAAATCGCGAATGTAAAGCCGTGGGAAGAAATACGGGTTGGACCGGGTTTAGACCAAGGATATAGCGCACAAGGAACACTTGGATTCAATTCCGGAATGGAAGCGCGAGAGAAATGGATTGACCGCGGTGTGGATGAATTGCGTGTAAAGACGAATCCCAAGCTGTCATATTCTCTGGAAGGTCATCAAGGCCCTGCCGCTCATTATGTCCAAAATGCGCCGACTACCGCGACTTTAGGACGAATGGAGAAGCATCTACCGGATACATTCTTTGTGAATACACCGGACCGTTGGTTCACTACAACTGGTGCTGAAAAGGGTGAGACGCAGCGTGCCATCGAAATGGACCGAGAGAGTAATCGACAGACGACGACGACAGAATACTTTGGTGCGACTGCGCCTGCGGATGGAGGTAGTGCGATGTATGCTCCTAAGAATTTCGAAGATACGCGCCGCCAGACATATGATGGAAAGCCTATTATTAACCCTTATGCGGCTGAGAGAAATACTGCGACGGAGGCCGACTTTGGTCGTATGAGCTATAAATTTACGCATAACAACCGAACAACGGTGCGTCCGAATGAAATGGGTGGCATCCACGGAGCGCTGAAAGCGGTTGTTGCGCCCTTATTAGATGTTCTCAAGCCATCCCGTAAGGAGAATGTAGTAGGAAATGCGCGACTTTACGAGAACGCACGTATGCCGGTTCCTGCTGCTGTAACCGCGACATTCAATCCCGCCGACCGCGCACCTACCACAATTAAGGAAACGACTGTGGGTTTGGTCGGTTTTGACCACTTGAACGTGGAACGCCAGGCTGCTGCTGGTTATCTCATCTCTCAGAATACACCGGTGGATACCGAACGCGCGACAACAAGCACCGATTATTTAGGAACGGCGGGTGGCGCAGCGACACGTATGGGAAATGGCCTTTACAACGCCGCGTATAACCAACGCAATAATGTGAATAAGACCTATAAGAATGTGACGAACCATGGGTCGATGTCTCTCTTCAATTCGAATACGAATGTTCAGATTGACCGCTTGGATGCCGACCGTGCCAACCACCGCGCGATGGTTATGACGAATGCCCCGTCATCGATTCCCAGTATCGATATTTATGGCAAGATGACGATGCCGCAGAGCTACGATGAATCAAAACTGAACGAGAGAATCCAGCCGGATATATTAAACGCATTTAGACAGAACCCATACACACATAGCCTTCAAACGTATTGATTCGTAGATTCATGTCTATGCGATAGATAATTTTATAACATTATTATAGTTATAACATTATAATTATAATTATTATACGACTACCTACAACAAATGAACATTCGTGAGTTATTTCAAGATAAATTCACGGTGATATTCTTCCTCGTGCTTGTATTATTGGTAAGTGTTTGGGTATCGCGCACATATCGAAATGGCGGATTTAGTAGGTGGATCGCTCCCTCCGAAGGATATGGTACCGGCGTGATTGAAGGACTCACTGTGAATGATCATGTTCGTTATTTGGGGGAAGTGCGAACACAGAGTAGTCACTCGCCAACAAATACACAGGGGTCGCGAACGGATGGTTCTTTGTTGAACAACCAATGCTCCTATGTGAAAGACACCCCCACTATGTTTCGGTTTTTATTTACTACCACAGCGGAGTTACGCGGCGCAACCGGTGATGGCACGGGCGCCAACGCCGCAAAAGTCATTACAATCAAAGTTCCGACCTACTATATTCAGAATACTGATGCGACTGGTTTGTCTGTCGCGATGCGAGCTTATACCGGTCCTTTACCTGCGACAGTCGGCACATCCGCTGGAACTGGCTCGAATTTGGACACCGCCGAAAACAACCGTGGAATAACTGCGAGTGTAGCGGCGGATGGCCAGCCTGATGCCGGATATTTCGTGGTTCGTTATACGATACAAACCGCGACTCCTATGGCTGGAGGAAAATACGCATTAGAACTTTCCGGATTGAAATGGAAGAATGCCGAAATCAACCCTGCGTCGGCTTCTACCGCACCTGGTGCCGACCTCGCAAATGTATCTTTATCTAGCAGTGCTGAACCATCGAGCGTTTCACCGATTTTGGTTTTCGTCAATTTGTGGCCATCTGACGCCGCGAAACGGTTGCGTATTTTTGACACTACGGCTTACGGAGGCGAGGCGGCATTCATCATGTGCCGCAAAATATCAACCGAAAGCCCGCAATTATCGCCGAATTATACCGGAACTGCGACCACATTTTCGATGACCATTATGCTTACAAATGCGCTATCATCCGGAGATATTTTCCTCGTTCAAGTGCCGTATGTCACACGAACCGCGAATGTTGATTTGGGGATTTCATTCTCTTGGACGAATCCGACAACCCAGCTTCAAAGCACCTTATCTACGATTTCTGATGCTGGGGTTGTCACGTCGGATATCAATACGTATGGCGGCGGCGTGAATGTCGTGGCGTTTAGTGTTGGTGGTGCTTTGCCGAGAGATACGCCGATCCGTCTCTCGATTGCGGGTCTTCAAACGCCCGCTTCAAAAACATCGGTTACACAGGCGAAAATCCGGACATACAAGGGTACTCCTGCTCCATCTCTAGGCGGAACATTCAACGCCGTTGGCGGTGTGCTTGACCAAGGCGAGTTTAATCTTCCCGCTATTGAGGCAAGAGCTTCTACTGCTGCGAGCACCGGCACTCCCACAAGTTCCGGAACCGCGAGCGATGGCACTACTTATGTGACTGCGGCGGCATCATCCGTGCTTATTTCCGACGTGAAACGCCAGATGAACTGGGCAATCGAGGCGCAGAAGGAATATGAAAGCGCGTATAAGGCGCTTCGTGCTGCTACAACCATGACCGCGAAAACGGAAGCTCAGCTGAAATATGATGTCGCGATTGCCCGCCGTAACCGTCTTATTGCGAGTCACCCCGATTCGTGGTATGACGGCTCCAACTGGCGTTATGGTGATGATGGTCATGTGCGTAAATGCGCGGAACCATCAACCCTGTCGAGCAACGAAGGTAATTGTCAGAGTATTTATCGCCTGGATGCGAGCGGCAACGTCGTCAAATCCGCCGATGGCAACAATATTTTGCTGATGCGTAAATGCCCGTGGAAGTGTAACAATCCGGGAATGACGGGTTCGGATGCGTGCCGTATCGACGCAGACTGCTTGAAGGTTACACGTTGGGCGACGTATTTGCCGGATGGAACGCAAATCGAGAAGAATCTGCTTGCCAGCACGCGCACACAATACGATGATATTGCGAGAGATACGAGCACGAGCGCGCTGAATGAGGACGATATTTACCGTCGCGGCATTACGCGCAATTTCCGCGGGTATGGTCGTCCAGGACGTATGCCGCCGGGACAAGGTCAAGGACGCGACCAAGGTCAATACCAATACCAATACCAAACTCCCGGATTATTCGGGTCGATTCGCGACGCTGCTGGAAATATTATTCGCACTATGGGCAACTGGATTGACCCGGATGAACCCGCAAGCAATCAACGCACCGACCGCCGTAACGCGTATTACTATGAGGATGGTTCGCCTGCGGCGACTGCCTACCTTGGTATGTATAATGGCCAAGGATATGAAGAGGAATCGCCATTTTATGCGGCTTCAAAACCGACGAACTATTACTATACCACGAATTATTATTACACAGACGGTGAGGCGAGTGGTGCTGGTGCCGCCAACGACGGAAAAAGCAACATGCCTGGAAAATTGTCGAATGTTCAACCATATGACCAAATCATCAATTTCTAACAACGATGCGTAAAATGGAATTAAACGATATGTTCTCATAATTACAACGATACCAACCATTTGTAATCATGACAGAGAATCTAGAATTACAAGATATCCATAATCATATCCACACAAAACTCGACGTGTTTATAAAAAACCGCAAAATCCCGAATATCATTTTTTATGGACCACACGGTTCTGGCAAAACATTTATATTGAACCGATTTATTCATTCGATATACAACGGCGATAAAACCGCAATCAAAAATTACGTGATGCGAGCCAACTGTGCGCATGGAAAAGGCATCCGCTTTATTCGTGAAGAATTGAAGTTTTTCGCGAAGACGAACATCGACATGAAAGAAGGGACGATTTTTAAGTCGGTGATATTGACAAACGCCGATAAATTGACGATTGACGCACAGTCGGCATTACGCAGATGTATCGAACTATTCAGTTCCTCTACGAGGTTCTTTATTATTGTCGAAAATAAAGATAGTCTATTGAAACCGATATTGTCGCGATTTTGCGATATCTATATTCCACCACCGACGATTGTCATGACGGACGCGATGGGGGCGGCGACAACCCACAATATGACCGCTGTGAATCTTCATACCTACCTCGCAGATAAGGCGTGTAATACGAATAAAATATTGAAGTCGAGAGAAAGCACACTTGCGGACTTGATAACGATACACCCGAGTTTTTTACGGGGTAGTGCCGACGGTGCGGACGACGACAACGGTGCCTTGACGACGCCGATATGTAAAGATTATGAAAAAATACTCGATTTATCGGTTTATTTGTATGAGCAAGGCTATACCGGCATCGATATCATCAATTTTATACATACACACCCCGACATGAATGATATTCGAAGATACGAACTACTGATTATGTTTGACAAGGTTCGCAAAGAGTTTAGAAACGAGAAACTATTGCTATTTTATTTTCTTCATTTTATTGTATTTCGTTCTAATCTGAGTTTAGAAAATATTTCATTTATGTAAAGTCGCGGTCAGTATAGTATAGTCTAGAATAGCATTCACACCACACTATATCATACATACGATGGACGATTACTCAGTTACATCTCTTTACGAATCCAAGAATGAATGGGCGTCACGTCTCGTCAATATTCTCACGCCACTCATTCAAGAAGGCATACGCTCTATTTTTGACGAAGCGGTGAAGTTGTGCGTGGGGAACAAGGAGCAGGACAAATATTTGATGACGTTTCAGAATCTTCTCTCGAGAGTTCCGAAATGGAACCCCAATATTATCAAGGAAGAGACCTCGCGAATCAAGGAGCGCAGCACATGCGGGTATTTAGAAGATTTGATTACATGTGTTCATATTATTCATTTGAAGTGTATGACGGTCATGCGCGTGGGAAATAAACAGAAGAAAGTGGATATCAAGATACCGCAATTAGATGATTTCATTCATAAGATTTATGTGAATACCGCACGAAAGGTATATTCTAACGTCTATATTTTTGAGAGAGGGATTCAGCCACTTCACACCCAGCGCAACAATCGTGAGTTCGAGATTATTGTGAAGGAGTGTATCTATAATACGATTCGCGATAATATACCGGTGGAAGAGCTTATTAAGATGTATTTAGAAGATACGATTGAAGACGTAGTGGAGGTGACCGAAAACGAGGAAGTGATTCAACAAGAGCCAATTCTCTCGGAAGAGGACGCCAATCTCTCGGCGAGGCGACGCCAGCATCATGGAAGTACGCGCCGAAGACGCCATCGCGACAGGGTTGGCGGTGGTGGTGATCGCGAGGATGGTACCGAAGGTAGTGCCGACACGTCGTCATCAGCGCCGCCCACAATCGACCAGCTTGACTTTGTGGGTGAATTGAATGGAAGTGCGAATGCGGTATCATCGGTAATGAATGAAACGGCGAATGAAAGCGGCGGAAGTGGCGGAAGCGGCGGTGGAATTTCATTCGGAGAGAACCAAGTGCGAACCTTTGAAACAGATTCTTCCGAGAGAAAGAATGAATATATGACACATGATGACGACGACGCTGATGCCGATGACGAGGATATTGGGCGATTAAAGATTGGCGATGATATTCGATTGGATACACTCGATATTCATAGTCTAAACGATATACAGGAACTCAACGCACCGCCTTTATTGGACGATATTGAGGTGTTGGCGTAACTATAAAAAAAATAATAGATTTTATTATATAGTCGATTATTTTTTATAATATGAAAAAGGGTCGTTGTATAAAAAAGAGCAAAAAAGTAAAACGTTTTAGTCATTCTAGGCGAATAACCAAAAAGAATAAACACAAGTTTTCGAGATTGAAAGGAGGATTGCGAACGTCTGATTGTGTAAATATAGGAATTAAATATGCTTATCGATTTAAGGATACTGCCCATGCCATTTTATTAAGACGTTATATGTTTGGAACAAAGTCACAAGAAGATGCCTGGATGGAACTGTTACGTCTTTGTTTTGATAAAAGGGTTCCCGTGTATATTCTTACAAGTGGCAATAAAGTTGGAATTATAAGAATGATACAATTGGCTTTACTTGATAGGTATATAACTGAGGTATTATGCACACATCCCGAATTTTTGGTAAATCCATTAAATCGCGGTACCGTCCAGAGCCATAACTTTCATGGACAAGATAAATATGAGGTCATTCATGCAATCGTTAGCGAACTTAGATATCCAACAGAATCAGAATTAGGTTCCTCGCCAATTGGATATTTTTTAGATGATGATGAACGTAATTTTGAACATAAGGATATGTGTTCAAGTATTCAAGCCATATCTGTTTTATCAGAAGATGTTCCACCACCGGATTTTGATCATGGCAAAGACTTGAAAGAAAATGATATTTATAAACTGAATGTCAACGATTTACGACTAAAAGCGATTGATGATCCCGAAGCAGATTTTAATTTTACACCGATATCAATTATAAAACAGATATTTGAAGCTGTTCAAGGTGAAACTGTTCGTATTTTATTTTTGGATTTTGATAAAACATTACAAATACATAATGCGGCAATACCGTTTCATATACCAACGGTAGTTGATGTATTTTCTATAATTAGTAAGAATAGTCTGAACAAAAGGTTTGGTATCAACGAAGAGGCGCAACTACCAAAATAACAATAGCAATAACAATAACAATAGCAATAAACAATATATAATTATGTGATAGAGTAATATAAGATGTTTGGAAGTGGAGAATCCGACGAAGATGAAGGAAAATGGTATGACAATATAGTTCTTATCGATATACTCATCTTCATTTTTTCTTTCGCATTTTTAGCAATCGCAGGTGTTGTTATGTATTTTTGTTATCCACCGGTGATGTTGGCATTTCAGACGTCGTAAGTAATTCGCGTATAAAAAGCAATAAATAATTGAATTTGTATGTATATACATCTTTTTAGAACTATATACATTCGTTCATACGTCCTGTAAATAAAAATGTTCAATACGACGAAACTAGCAATCATCGGCGCCGCCGTTGGTATTGTGTATTTTTTGTTGAAATTCATAGAAATGCGGTTCGTCGATCATGATAACCAAAAACCGGTGAAGGTCCTTGTTCGCGATTCAATCGTTGTCTGTATCTCCTCGATTTTAGCCGTATTTATTTTGAATCAGTTTGAGAATATTGGCGGCGGTGGTGGTGGTGGTGGCGGCGGCGGTGGTGCGCCAGCTGTATTCGTTGATACGCCTGGATTTTAATCCAAATGAAGGTCTTGTTCTTGATCTTGTTCTTGTGCTTGTGCTTGTTCAGTCGGCTTCGCGGCTTCTTCGCTGCCCACGCCATCCACAGTTACACCATGGTCATAATAATGTTTTCCAACTTTGTTCAAGTTTGATAACATCAGCCACCATGCTTGTGTATAAGAGTGTTCGACGTATTTCAAACCAGCAGATTCAGATGATGCGGGGGTGTCGGCCCATTTCGCACAAAATCGACGAACATACGGAGCCGCTATCGCATTTTTATACTGCGGCATCGCCGGAAAAAGGTGGTGCTCGATTTGAAAATTGAGATATCCCATCATCCATGAAACAAGCTGCGATTTCGTGGAAATATTCACAGTATGATGAAGCGCATATTCAAACCACAGCAGATGTTTGTTTTCGGGAATTACGCCTGTATATGTATGTGACAGAGAGAAATGCCCGAATAAATAGATGAAATTCCAGAAATTCACCACCATCAATAAGAAGTAACACCACAATACACCGTATCCGCCGCCGCCACTGACGCCACCAGAATAGAAAATGAGAGGTAACGAGAGATGAGAACCAGTCATACATACCGCTTCAAATGCGGTTTCAATATATACTTCTCTCGTTCGTGCTGAACACAAACGGTGAAAAACCTTCTTCGGATGAAGATAATATGTCCAAAATAAATGGACAAGAATACCATTGATGACGGGCAAATATGTCCATGCTTGAAGCCGCATCCACCATCGATTCATAAACCGCGTAGCTGCTTTCCCGTTTGTGTTTTCCTCAAACGCACGGTCGAAAAAGGCGACAAACGGTGTTGTATCCAAATCGATATCATGCTTAATTTTCTGTGGTGTAGCGTGGTGTTTTTGATGCATCGTATTCCATACTGATGAACTGACCCCGCCACCAAACCCCATCGTGAATGTTTGGATGGCGCGGTCCAACGCACGGATTCCAGTAAAACTAAGATGTCCGCATTCATGTTGAAACCAGCCGCAACGCGTCTTAAATGCGATGAACGAGAGAATGGATGCGTAGATATTGTATGAAGCAAGCCATGTTCCTAGACCGAAGTAAAAGGCGATTTCAAGAAGGCGAAAATAGACGTGGATATAATCCGGTTCAAAGCATCCTTGTTCGACGAGGGTGGCGCGCATCTCTCGGAAGTCGGCCGTCATTTCTTGCTGGTGAGGCGTGAGTTCGAGAGATTCGTTATCATCCGTTAAAACTGGCAGCGAACCCAGCATCTTTTTCGCCTTACTCGACCGATGATGAAACTCGTTGAATATTTCTGTCGCGTCGGGCGAATTCTTCGCGTAGTTGATAATATTCCCGCCGGGGTGTTTGAAGTCGGTGATGTCGTAGGCGACACCGTTGATTTTGATTGTATCGCGTGGCATCAACTTATATAGCCTTAATATATTCAAATACTTATTTTAACCGCGAACCTACATATAAAGATAAAATTGATTCGTTATGTTTATATTGAATATCATGATATGAAATCATCGTTATCGTTGTTATGCCTATCGCTACCGCTACCGTCGTCGCCCCCGAATCTGTCGCTGTCGAATTGGAACGCTCTCCTTCCTCCGACGATACTGCCGAATACTGGCCTCTTACCATGGATGCGGTCGAATCATGCGACCTCTCGTATATGGATGACCGCTGGTCGGAAGACATGATTCGCGACGGGATGCGTTCGATTATTCGTGTGGGCCAACTTCCCGAAATCAAGCAGAAAGAAATGAACGTTTGGAAATATCTCTCGCAATACAGCCCGCCAGCCGACCGCGGTTTCATGTTCAGTTATGGTGATGACAAGGTTGTTACACTTGTTGGTAATAATATGGAAGTGGGTCATTCCGGATGCAGTATGGGATGGACGATGCGTAACATCGAATTCATCGCGAAGAATGGAGTTCCTGCTCACCGAGAGATGATTATCGAAAATCGTAGGCGTCGCACAGGACAATAATGCGGAAGGGAAGGAACACTACGGCGGCGGCTAGTGATGAATAATCTTACGCCTCACAATAACACGGCAATCCATTCACGTCAATAAATAGGTGCGTATTTTTACCGTCTTTCAGAAATTTCGCAGAAAGTGCGGCATGTTTCTTGTATTTTTTATGCATGATTTTGTATTCATCAAACAGCGGATTATGTATTTCGTTGGAGGGAATATGTCCATGAACCGACCGAGTGATCATTTTATACAATTTGAAATCCGGATATCTCTCCTCACCGCTCGATTTATAGAGGACGTTTCGACCTTTGTCATCCGTCGTCCATTTTACAACCAGCTTAATAATGGGGTCTGATTTACACAGTTTTTCCACCTTCCGTAGGTCATAAATGAAATAATCAAAGAGTGCGCATGCGAAACGGCATAAATCGAAACTATAATTCGGTTCAACCGTTGGTTTGTCGGGGTTGTAATATGGCGGGAAATTGTATTGGGTTGCTGCGTCGCCTTTAAAATGAAAACTGTCGCTACAAATCAGCTCTCCGCGGAATTTGTATATGGCGCGGCCGAAGTCGATGATTTTGAAAATACGGCCATATGTCGGGACCTTGTAATACTGACCTTTGTAGTGATAGTAAATAAACTCTTCGGTGGTTTCAATAAACATAATATTATTTGTATGAAGGTCGTTGTGTGTGAAATTGAACATTTTTTGATAAATGACAAGTGTCATAATGACCTGGAACAGAAGCGACGTCCATTCTTCTTTTGTGAGCTCATCTCGCATCATAATATGGTCGAGTGTATTCACGCATCTCTCGAGTAAAATTGCTTGAATTGGAAAATCGTTTATTTTTACGATGATTTGTTCATCGTCGCTGTAATTAGAATAGCTGCTGCCGTCGTCGCTATCACTCTCGCCGTTGCTCTTGCTGACGTCACTTTCTGCCGATTGTGTGTCGTTGTCGTCGTCGTTTGCCTTTGCTTCGTCGTCATCTCTTCCGTGATCGCTTCCGTCTTCGCCATCAATCGTAGTATAAGATGAATTCGATTCTGATGTATCGCTCTCGCTATCACTGTCGCTGTTGGCCGAATTACCACTACTCTTTTTTTTATTCGACTGTAATACTTGTTCCGATGGTTCCACGTCATCAAAGTTGATTTCAACCATGTGACTATCACCGTCGGTGTTGGCGGCAGCAGTCATTGTCTCGATTCCAACGGCGTCGGTATTCGTCAGCGTTGTTGGCTCAAACTCAATGACATCTTCAAGAATTGTAATAGGGGTTTGTAAAACCGGGTTCAGCTTATTTCGTAGTTTCAGCCACTTATTGTCGCGCATACTCGATTCATCGTCCCCAAACTGCGAATAATCAATCGTGAATCGCTTATTTTCGTATGTATTAAAAAAGGAACAATCCGCCAAATAATCAATATCATCAAATACATTCGTTGAAAACTCGCGTTGCTTACAAAGATAACTGCCATAATAATCCAGTCCATGAACAATACTATGGGTATGAAGAGCTCGGCTTGTTAAATACGAAAAGAACCCATCCACATAAGATGAATTATTGGTGTTCATCATCTTTTCTTCACAGTTTTCCGGTGTCGAATTATATTTAGGAAGCGATGTCTTAGGGTTTGATGTGGCGGGCGTCTCGTATTTCCCAGACAAATACCGTATCGGGTCCAATAGCGGCGAATATTTCACAAACATCGGGACATTCGTCGTATTGCCTGCGTCATCCCCAATTACAGTTTCTAAATGATTTAGAGAAGTAGCATCTCCGCCTCTCGGATGCTCAATAATATTTTGTAAATAATATGTCTGATTCAGTTGGATGCTATTGAAATTTGTTTCGTTGATATCAAAAAAACGGCTATAAATCGGGATATAATTCTGAATATCGTAAAGCTTTGCGGAATCGATTTTCTCCGGAGTATATTTGTGTTTGCGATAGTGAAGTTGGAATGTCGGTGTCGCCATTTTCCTAAATGAATAACGAATAACGAATAACGAATAATAATATGATTCTTCGATAGATGTTTTATATCGGTTTTAAACGGGAGCGGGCTTCGTATAATCCGTCGCAATAAAATATCTATCATTTGTATCATCAAGTTCGTCATGAATTTAGAGCTCGCAAAATTCGACATGAAGGCCATCAGCTTTCGCCCCGATGAAAATAAGGGACCCGTCATCGTTCTCATCGGGCGCCGTGATACCGGTAAAAGTTTCCTCGTTCAGGACTTAATGTTTCACCACCAAGATATCCCCATCGGAACCGTCATCTCAGGCACAGAGGCCGGCAACGGTTTCTTCGCCGCCCATGTACCCAAACTATTTATCCATGACGCGTATAATACCGCCATTATCGAGAACATTCTCAAGCGCCAAAAAGCAGTCCTAAAACAAGTGAAAAAGGAAATGGATACGTATAAGAAGTCATCCATTGACCCAAGGACGTTCGTTGTATTGGATGATTGTTTGTATGATAACAAATGGACGAAGGACGTGATGATGCGCCTCCTCTTTATGAAC
>Ga0194131_10004640_pt1 | contig 20482 bp, 13 predicted proteins | sample TA2KigO120mmetaG_FD_148631 | JGI IMG/M metagenome (GOLD analysis project Ga0194131, IMG submission 148631) | Freshwater microbial communities from Lake Tanganyika, Tanzania - TA2015053 Kigoma Offshore 120m | ecosystem: Environmental > Aquatic > Freshwater > Lake | place: Tanzania: Lake... | reverse complement strand
ACTGTAGAAGATGGGTCAAAGTCCTGGGTAGCGCGTACCTTAAAACTCTGCGCGGACGCGGCATTGGCGCACCACAAGGCCGCGGTAACGGCAAGCAGCGCGAATTTCAGTTTCATGGGTAATGACCTCAAATAGGACGATGCAGGCCAGTGCCGAAAGGTTTCAAGACACGCGGAGGGGAACTCCGCCCATGCCGTCACCGTCCGGGCCGGCCGGAACGATGATCCCCAACTCGCGAACATCCTCCTGGCCCGCTTCCATCGAGTGGACCCTCCAACGCGCAGCCTGAACCGTTTGGAGCACCGGTTCTTCCCGGCCAGCGGCTGCGGTTGTTTCCAGAGCGGCCAGTGAGTCATACGCCTGCAGCGGATCGATCAGCGCGTCGATGCGGAGCAGAAGCGCCGACGCCTCCATCTGCAGTCCGAATGTTGCGAACAGGCCTGACAGGATCACCAGGTTCGGAACACCGGCCACGCCTTTGCTGGTGAGATTGACCGTCGCCAGGATCGCCAACTGCTGCGGAAGAGTCGGCGCGATACCCCCCGCTTGCGCCGCGAACAATGCACCCATCGCGAGATGGAAACAGCTTCCGGTGCCGTTGAGCGAGAGCCCGAGTGGTGTGACAACACCCGCGACGGCGCTCGGTGTGGTTGCGAAGGCGGCGAGGAACGGCTGGCGCCAGTGCGAACGCGGCTTGTGCCACCCACGCCGTGGCTGCGAACCGGGCGAGTCCGGACAATGCGCCGGACCCGCTGGCAGCCGCGATTCCGACGATGCTGGCGAACTCCGCGGCGGCGGCAAATAGCAGTGAGCTGGCCCGCGACGCCGGGAAACGCAAGTCCGGACAGTGCTCCGGCGCCATGGCCACCAGCATCCATCCGGTGAGCGAGAGCCTGATCAATGGATGTGGATGCCCTGCTCGCCACGGTAACGCTTCATCGCTTCCCAGTCCTCGGTAACCTCCGGCCGGGTTCGCGACAACTGGTCCCAGGTGACGGACGCGCGGCCCGAGGGCGACTCGGCCATCGCGATGCAGCCATCAACCGGACAGACGTTGTAGCAGAGGCGGCATCCCACGCAGTCCGGCTCGCGGACCACGGGCTGCGCGCGTGCGCCATCGCGGACCACGAGGTCGATGCACTGGTGCGCAGCGTCGTTGCACGCGACATAGCAGAGGTCGCAGCGGATGCATTTGGCCTCGTCGATGCGGGCCACCGCGCGGAAGGAGAGATCAAAGTCCTTGAAGTCGGAGATTCGGTGGAGGCTGCGGCCCACCACATCGTTGATCGTGGCGAAGCCCTTGGAGTCCATCCAGTTCGACAAGCCGTCGCACAGGTCCTCGATGATGCGGAATCCGTAATGCATCACGGCGGTGCACACCTGGAGACTGGTGGCGCCGAGCAGCAGGAACTCGGCGGCGTCGCGCCAGGTGCTGATGCCGCCCATGCCGGATATTGGCAGGCCTCGCTTCGACACCACTTCGTCGACGCCGAGCGCGGACAGCATGTTCAACGCGATGGGCTTCACCGCCGGTCCCGCGAATCCACCGTGGCCGCCCCTACCGCCGATGTTGGGGCTGATCTCCAGCGTATCGAGGTCGACGCCGGTGATCGAGTTCAACGTGTTGATCAGAGACAGCGCGTTCGCGCCTGCGGCCACGGCGGCCCGCGCCGGATACGTGATGTTGGTGATGTTGGGCGTCAGCTTGACGATCACCGGGATGTGCGCAGCCTCCATCACCCAGCGGGTGATCTGCTCGCAGTATTCGGGGACCTGCCCCACCGCGGCACCCATGCCGCGCTCGCTCATGCCGTGCGGACATCCATAGTTGAGCTCCACGCCATCAGCTCCGGTGTCTTCGATGCGGTGGATGATCTCGCGCCAGGCTTCAGGTTTTGATTCCACCATCGCCGACACAATCACCGCGCGGTCCGGCCATGCGCGCTTCACCTCGCCGATCTCGCGGAGGTTCACTTCAAGCGGGCGGTCCGAGATCAGCTCGACGTTGTTGATCGCGATCATCCTGCGTCCGGCGTGGTGCAGCGCGCCATAACGGTTGGATACGTTCAGCACGGGCGCGCCGATCGTCTTCCAGACAGCGCCGCCCCATCCGGCCTCGAACGCCCGGTGGACCTGCGCGCCGGAGTTGCTCGGCGGCGCCGATGCGAGCCAGAACGGGTTGGGCGAGCGGATACCCGCAAAGTTGATGCTCAAGTCGGCCATGTCAGGCGCCTCCCGTCAGTGTGCGGTGAATCGCTTCCGCGGCGAGCTTGCCGTCCTGCACGGCCATCACGGTCGACGCGGCGCCACGGGCGCGGATGCAGTCGCCGCCGGCCCAGACGCGGGCGAGGCTGGTCTCATAGCCGGAGTTGACGCGGATGAAGCCGCGGTCGGTGTCGAGTCCGAGTTGGGCGGCCAGCGGCGGCCGGTGCTGTCCGATCGCCTTGATGATGAGTTCCGCGGACAGGAGGAACTCCGAACCGCGCACCGGACTTGGCGCGGCGCGCCCCGATGCGTCGGGATCGCCGAGTTGCATGCGGACACACTCGAGTCCGGCTTCGGTAGCACGGATGGGCTGTGTAAGCGTGCGGAACTCGACGCCCTCGCGGCGGATGAAATCGATCTCGTGCGGATAGGCGGTCATCTCACGCTCGGTCCGGCGATAGACGATGGTGACGCGCGTGGCACCCGTGCGGCGGGCGATGGTCGCGCAGTCGATCGCCGTGTTGCCCGCCCCGATCACGGCAACTGATCCGGCCCGGGGCAGCGATTCCGGCGCCAGCTTGCTTTGCTCGATGTAGGCGAGCCCATCCAGAATCCGTTCTTCGCCCGGGATTCCAAGTTGCGGAGTGGCGCCGAGGCCGGCAGACAGGAAGACAGCGTCGAAGCGCGCGAGGAGATCGTCCATCGTGATCGAGGATCCAACCTCGGCGCCGGTTTCGACGCTCACTCCCAGGCGGCGGATCATCTCCACTTCGGCAAGCGCGATATCGACGGGCTCACGCAACACGATGATGCCGTAGGTCGACAGTCCTCCGCCCAGGGGCCGCTTCTCGAACACCGTCACCGCGTGTCCATGCCGGGCGAGATATCCGGCGCAGGCAAGTCCAGCCGGACCAGCGCCTGCGACCGCAACACGGCGTCCGGTGGCGGGTGCGGTGGCGAACGGAGCGAGACCTGTGCGCGCCGCATAGTCCATGGCGTGGCGCTGCAGGCGTCCGATTGCGATAGGTTTGTGGTCCGCGCCAAGGACGCAGGCTCCCTCGCACAGCTCCTGCACCGGACACACACGCGCGCAGGTGGCGCCGAGCAGGTTCGCGTCAAAGATCGTCCGCGCGGATCCGGTGAGATTGCCCGTGGCGATCTTGCGGATGAAGCGCGGGATATCGATGTGCGTGGGACAGGCGCGCGTGCAGGGCGCGTCATAGCAGTACAGGCACCGGTTCGATTCGACCAGCGCCTCTTGGCCGCTCAGCGGCGGCAGATGTTCGGTCAACGCATCAGCCATGTGTAGACAACCCCCGAGACGGCGAATCCAATGAACCAGGCGTAGTCGTAGAGCCCGCGCAGCGAGGGGACCGCGAGCCCGATCAGGGCCACACCGACTCCGAGAGCGAGGGCGATGACCGCTTTGGGATTCACCCCGTTTCGATATTCATATCGTCCACCGCGGATGTAGAGGTCGTCGAGATGCAGCTCGCGCCGGCGGACGATGAAGTAGTCGGCGATCATGGTTCCAGCCACGGGTCCGAGGAGGCCCGAGTATCCGACCAGCCATCCGAAGATATAGGCGCCGTAGTCGTTGAGCAGCTTCCACGGCATCATGAGGACGCCGATCACTCCGGTGATGAGGCCACCGGCGCGGAAGGAGATCCGCTTCGGATCAAGGTTCGAGAAATCGTTGGAGGGCGAGACGACATTGGCCGCGACGTTGGTGTTCAGCGTGGCGATCAGGATCGCGATCAAGGCGATGAACGCAACCAACGGCTGATTAAAGCGGCCGATCAGGATCACCGGATCCCAGATCGCCTCGCCGAACAGCACCACTGAAGCCGAGGTGACGGCGACCCCAATGAAGGAGTAGAGCGTCATTGCAGTGGGGAGTCCGAGCGCTTGTCCCAACATCTGGTCGCGCTGGCTGCGGGCGTAGCGGGTGAAGTCGGGGATGTTCAACGCGACCGTCGCCCAGAATCCAACCATGGCGGTGAGCGAGGGAATGAAGAAGCGCATGAACTCGGCCGTGGACTGGAACTTGCCGGGCGCGCTCAGCACGGGTCCCATGCCGCCTGCCTTGCTGGTGATCCACCACAGGAGCAAGAGTCCCACGGCGAGCATGAAGGGCGCGCCGATACCTTCCAGGAACCGGATGGTTTCGATGCCGCGCCAGATGACCCACATATTCATCGCCCAGAAGACGAAGAAGCAGATCCAGCCCGCGGCCGGCTGGCTCGCAAGGGGCGGGGCGAGGATCTTGAGCATCGAGTAGATCGCCTGTCCGCCGATCCAGGTCTGGATACCAAACCATCCGCAGGCGACCAGCGCGCGCAGGATTGCGGGGAGATTCGCGCCTCGCACGCCGAACGAGGCCCGGACGAATACGGGGAACGGAATTCCGTACCTGGCTCCGGCGTGAGCGTTGAGAAGCATCGGCACGAGCACGATCAAGTTGCCGAGCAGGATGGTGCCGACGGCTTGCCACCAGTTCATGCCACCGGCGATGAGGCCGGAGGCAAGCATGTAGGTGGGGATGCAGACGCTCATCGCGACCCAGAGCGACGCGTAGCTGTAGACGCCCCAGGTCCGGCGGCTGGCGGGGACCGGCGCGAGGTCCGCGTTGTAGAGCTCCGCCGCGTAGTCCGCCATCGATTCGCCTCAGATTATGGTACCCTTAGCCGGGAGTGAAAAGGGGGTGAGATCCATGCTTTGCAATGGCTATCGATTTTTGGCGGCAGTCGCTGCGCTCTTCGTGCAAACGGCCACGGCCCAATCGACGTTCGGCGTCGTGATCGGCGAGGTCCGCGATGCGAGCGGCGGCCTGGTGCGGGACGCCAAGGTCCGATTGACGAACACAGCCGAGAACGCCATACGCGAAGCTGCGACGGACGCTTTCGGGAACTACGAGTTCCAGAACGTCAAAGCGGGACCGTACTCGATTCGCGTCAGCGTGGCGGGCTTCCGGTCATTCAACGCGACCGACCTGGTGCTCGTGGCGCGGCAGACGTTGCGTGTCGACGCGGTGATGCAAGTGGGTGAAGTGTCGCAGACAGTCGAGGTCACGACCTCGGCGGGTGTCATCGCCACGGACAATCCGGCGATCGCGTCGAACTTGACTCCCGAACGTGTGCTCAACCTTCCGACGAACGTGCGGGGCGCAGGGAACACGACTCCCTACGCGATCCTGCAAACGCTCCCCGGTGTCCAGGCCGACAACGGGCTCGGGTTTTCGATTCAAGGGGGGCTGCCGGCGCAGTCTGAGTCGAGCGTCGATGGGATCTCGATCACGCAGGTGACGGGCAACAGTCCGAACCGGAACCAGTTCCTGTCGGTGGAATCGATCTCGGAGATCCGGGTGCAGGGAGTGGGCAACACGGCGGAGTTCGGGCAGCCAGGAGACGTCACGGTGACGTCAAAGAGCGGCGGCAATCAATATCATGGCGCGCTGTTCTGGTATCACCAGAATCGTGGCCTGGACGCGCGTGCCTTCGGGCAGAATAGGCTTCCAGCCAAGATCGGCAATACGTTTGGCGGCACGCTGGGCGGTCCGGTCCGGATCCCAAAGGTGTACCGCGGTGCGAACCGGACGTTCTTCTACTTTACGTGGGAATCGATGCGGTTCCCGCGGCAGGGCACGATACAGAACACCGTTCCGACGCAGTTCGTCAAAAGCGGAGACTTCAGCCGGGAGGGCGTCAACATTCGCGACCCGTTTACCGCGATACCGTTTCCGGGGAACGTGATTCCAGCGAGCCGGATCAACGCGGTGACGGCCAAGCTGCTTCCGCTGTATCCGTCGATCAACACGGGGAGCACCGACCGGCGGAGCGCGAGCAATTTCCGGCAAAACGTCCCGACGAGCGTCAACTCGAATCAGTACGAGACGCGGGTGGACCACAACTTTAGCTCGAAGCACGCGGTGTTTGGCCGGTATTCGCAGAAGTCGAATCCCTCGCAGGCGGCGAACTCATTGACGCTGCCCTCGGACAACTTGAGCGAGAAGTACTATCAGGGCGCGGGGTCCTGGACCTACACGATCCGCCCGAATGTGTTGAACGAATTCCGATTCGGACAAGTTACGTCCGAGGTCGTCCGCGACTTTCCCTTCGATGGACGCGGGTTCACGAATTCGCTCGGCCTGCGGGACATTCAGCGCGACATCTTCTTCAACGGGCTTCCGAGCTTCTCGATCGGCGGCGGCAACAGCTACACAGGGGTGAGCAAGGGCCGGCCGGGATACAGCACGTCCTCCAACACCCAGTTCATCAACAATCTCACCTGGGTCCGTGGGCGGCACACGATCAAGACGGGGCTCGACATCCGCCGGGTCGTGGCGCAGTCCGATCTTGGATTCACGACAGGCAACAACTACGGAGACTTCAGCTTTACCGGCAACTTCTCAGGCGACGGTTTCGCGGACTTCCTGCTCGGCACTCCATTCAGCAGCTCGATCGCGGTAGTGGCGCGGGACAACGACGGCCGCGCGACACACTACAAGGGGTACCTGCAGGACACCATCCGGCTCACAAGCAAGCTGACGATCGACGCTGGCGTCCGGTACGAGTTCCATCCCGGCTATGCCGATGCGGGGCTGAACATCGCGAACTTTGACCGCACGATTCCGCGGACGGGCCAGGTGGTCATCATGTCGGATCCGGAAGCGCGCAAGTTCCTCGCTCCCGGCGCCCTGACGTCGATCAATGCGTGTCCGGCGCCGGCGATCAACGGCATTGCCTGCACGCCGATCGTCACCGCGCAGGAGGCAGGGCTGCCGGAGGGCTTGCGCCGTACCTACAAGAAGCAGTTCCTGCCGCGCCTTGGCCTGGCGTACCGCGTCAACAGCAAGACCACGGTCCGGGCGAGCGGCGGGATCTATAACATGATCCTGCTTGGGTCGGTGTTCTATTCCCTCACTGGGACCGTGCAGAGCGATGTTCGCAACTTCAACAACGTGGGTGCGGATGGCCGTCCGATTTTCTCACTGCCCGACACGCGGACTCCCGGCAGCGGGATCCGCACTGGCGCGGTGGGGACGTTCGAGTTCCGCACGGCGAACCAGATCGATTTCCGCCCGCCCTATATGACGCAGTGGGCGGTGTCGGTGGACCGGGAGATCGGACGCGACCTCGGGCTGCGGCTATCCTACATCGGGAACAAGTCGACGCACTTGCCGTGGGCGCCGGACATCAACCAAATGGCCGCCTCGACGGCATTCTTCTCGCAGCGGATCAGTACGGACCGTCCGTTCCCGAACTGGGGGCTAATCTTCAGCCGTGATGCGGGCGCGAATTCGCAGTACAACTCATTCCAGGCGGAGTTGAACCGCCGCTTTTCGGCCGGGCTGAGCTTCACGTCCTCCTACACACTGGCCAAGAACCTGGCGGACAACGCGGGTCCAGCTCCGTCTGGATTCGCCGGGGAGACGGGCGGCGGGCGCCTCACCAACTCGCTCGACCGGCGGGGGGATCGCGGCGACGTCTTCGCGACGCGGCGTCACCGGAACGTCAACACCGTGGTCTATGAGCTTCCGTTCGGGAGGGGACGGCGGTTCCTGGGCGACGCAGGGCGCGCGGTGGACTTGGTGGCAGGGGGCTGGCAGCTCTCGACGATCATGACGTTCCAAACCGGGCCGTTCCTGACGCCCACGTTCTCGGGCGGCGATCCGTCAGGGACGAATGCGGCGAGCCGCGGAGCCTCGCGGCCAGACCGCGCGGGCACCGGCGCTCTAGACACTCCGACGCGCGATCTGTGGCTGGACCGCAACGCATTCGTGTGTCCGGGCCGGACCACGGGAGCTACTCAGTTCAACTGCGCCGTGGGCGTTGTACCGGGCCGCGACATCGCACCAATCGGGCGGTTCGGGAACTCCGGCGTTGGGATCGTCACCGGCCCTGGCACAGTGGGCTTAAACCTGGCGATGGCGAAGAGCTTCCGGATCGTGGAAAACGTGTCACTGAGGCTGGAGGGCAGCTTCACCAACTTCCCGAACCTGACCAATCTTGGGGATCCGAACTTGAACATCGCGGACAGCAATTTTGGACGGATCACCGGGTCGCGCGGGGTCGATTTCGGTGGAGCCAGGACCGGCCAAGTTTCACTCCGGCTCCAGTTCTAAATCCGTCAGGCGGCGCGCGGAAAGGCGATGGGCGCCGGCCTCGCGTTGTCGACACTCAGCACGGCGGCCGAGTCCAGCGAGGAGTGGCACCTCGGGCAGCTTTGGCCGGGCGTGGTGAACTGGTCGCGGCGGTTCACCAGCACGTTGGCTGGTACCAGGTGCGAGCACAAGAAGCAATGGACTCTGCCGGTGGCGGCGATATATGCGGGTTTGATCACTCTGTCGTTCATCTCGTTAGCTCCTTCACTACCAATAAACGCACGATCAGGGGCAAACGATTCCCGCGATTTGCAAAAAAATTGTAAAGGAGTGTCAGTCGCCGGAAGCCGGGGAAGCGGCGGGCTGAGAGGACCGGGACCGGCGCGCCAGCCAAGCTCTGGAGCCCTCGACCAGCGAGTAGGTCACCGGGACGACCAGCAGCGTCAGGACCAGACAGAGCGCCTGTCCGCCGATGATCGTGATCGCGATGGCGGAGCGCTGTGACGCGCCAGAACCCGTACCGACGGCGGTGGGGAGGAGTCCGGCGATGATGGCGAGCGTGGTCATCAGGATGGGCCGGAGACGGACGCGGTTGGCTTCGAGGATCGCCTCGCGGAGTCCCATGCCCTGCTGGCGTAACTGGTTCATGTAGTCGATCTGCAGGATTCCATTCTTCTTGACGATGCCCAGCAGGAGCAGCACGCCGAGGGCGCTGAACAGGTTCAGGGTGCGTCCGGTGACGATCAGCGAGAGCAGCGCGAAGGGGATCGAGAGCGGAAGCGTTAACAGGATGATGAACGGATGGACCAGGCTCTCAAACTGCGCCGCGAGGACCATGTACATAAAGATAGACGCCAGGCCAATGGCGAGCATCATATTTGCGGTGGTCTCTTCAAGCACCTTCACCTGTCCGGAGAAGACCATCCGGTAGCCGGGCGGGATTCCAACGCGCTCGACGGCTTCCTGGGACTTGAGGGCGGCTTCTCCGAGTCCATACTGGGCGGCCACGTTTCCGTAGAGGCCAACGGCGAACTGGCGGTTGTAGCGGTCGATGCGGCTGGGGCCGAGTCCGCGGTCGAGCTTGGCGATTGAGTCGAGGCGGATCAATCCAAGCCTGGCGGAGGGGACCAGCAGGCGGCTCAGCACCTCGGGGTCGTCGCGCTGGCCGGGCATTAAGCGCATCATCACCGGATACTGCTCGGACTCCTCTTTGAACGCGGAGATTTGATCCTCGCCGGACATGAGCAGGCGGACGGCGCCGGCAATATCGGCGACGCGCACACCGAGGTCGCTGGCGAGCGGACGGTCGATGACGACCTGCAGCTCGGGGTTGTTCAGGTTGAGGTTGGCCTTAATGTCGGTGAGCGAAGGCTCCTTTTGCATCTCGAGGACGGAGTCCTTGGCGATGGCAACCAACTTCGCCATGTCCGGTCCGAGCAGCATGATGCGGATCGGGGAGAAGGTGTCGCGTCCGCCAAGCACGTTCGGGAAGTTGATGCGGGGACGCAGGTGTGCCCACTCCTTGAGTGCCTCGCGGATCTTCTGCGCCATGGTGAGGATGTCCTCGCGCTCTTCCGGCGGGTGCAGGAGAATGGTCGAGTAGGCCATTGTGACGCGGTCCATGAACGTGGAGCTCTTGGGGACCATCAGTTTGACGCCGGGCACCTTTTCGATCTTCCGGGCCATTTCGAGCGAGACCCTTTCGGTGGCAGCCAGCGAGGATCCTTCGGGGAGCTCGACGTAGAGTCCGAGCTCGGACTGGTCTTCCTGCGGCATCCAGTCACGGCCGATGTAGCCGTTGAGGATGAAGGTGGATCCGAACGTCGCTACGCAGACCAGCATGATCACCCAGCGGTGGTTGAGCGACCAGTCGAGGGACCGGACATAGAGGCGCTCGATCCAGGTGGACTTGTGGCCATGCCCCTCGCCAGGCTTGCGCGCCTTGACCTTGAGCAGGCGGGCGCTGAGGGAGGGTGTGAGCGTGAAGGCGACGAGCATGGAGACCATGATCGAAACGGACATGGTCCAGCCGAACTGGTTGAGGAACTTGCGCGCGTAGCCGCTCATGAAAGCGATCGGCACGAAGATGATGACCAGGGAGATGGTCGTGGCGATGACGGCCAGGGCAATCTCGCGCGTCGCCAGAATGGCGGCCTGGAGAGGAGGCAGGGCCTTCTCCTCCATGAAGCGGTAGATGTTCTCGAGGACGATGATGGCGTCGTCGATCACAATGCCGACGGCAAGGGTGAGTGCGAGCAGCGTCATGGAGTTCAAGGTGAAGTCCATGATGCGGAGCAGGCTGAAGGTGGTGATGATCGATGTCGGAATGGCGAGCGAGCTGATGAGAACGGTCCGCCAGTCGCGGATGAAGATCCAGACGATGAAGGAGGCCAGGAGGCTGCCGAGCAGGAGGTGTTCCTCGAGCGCGCTGACCGAGTTGCGGATGTAGGTGGCGGTCTCCTTGATGACCTCGACCTTGACGCCGGGCGGCAGTTGCGGCTTGATGGCTTCGATCTTGGCCAACACGCCGTCGACAACTTTGACCGTATTCATGCCGGTCTGGCGCTGGATGTCCATCCCGACGGCGAGCTGGTCGCGAAGGTAGGCGAAGTTGCGCTTCTCCGCCATGCCGTCTTCGGCGTAACCGATGTCGCGCAGGCGGACCGGAGCGCCGCCGACGTTTTTGATAATGATGTCGTTGAAGTCGGCGATGGTGTTGACGCGTCCCATGGTCCGGACGCCGACTTCGTTTGGTCCGCGGACGATGCGTCCGCCGGGCATTTCGATGTTTTCGCTGCGCACGGCGCGCTCGACATCCTGGGCGGTGAGGTGGTAGCCGACCAGCTTGTTCATGTCCATGAACAGGTTGACCTGGCGTGGACGTGAACCGCTGATATCGACACCGGCGACACCATCCACGGTTTCGATGGCGCGGCGGATCTGCTTGTCGGCGATCTCGGTCAATTCGCGGATGGGCCGGGATCCGCTGACCACCATCTGGATGACAGGCTCGCGGTCGAAATCAGCCTTCTGGACCACCGGCGGAAGGATGTTGGGCGGGAGCCGGCGGATGGCGGCGCTCACTTTCTCGCGGACATCTTCCACCGCTTCGCCGATGTCGCGCTCGAGGACGAAGGTCAGCATCACATTGGCCGAGCCTTCGAGGACGTAGGCGCGCAGTTCTTCGATACCGGAGATGGCGGCCACGGATTCCTCGATCGGCAGCACGACCTGGGACACCATTTCCTCGGGACTGGCGCCGGGAAGGCGGAGACGCACGTACACAGTCGCGGGGTCGGACTGCGGGAACAGGTCGACTCCGAGGCCGAAGAAGGAGAACAGGCCCATCACGACCAGGAACATGATGAGCATGAATGCGAAGACCGGCCGGTTGACGCAGATTTCGGATAGGCGCATGAAGACCTCCCTTGAGCGAAGGAGTAATCCTGATTTTACATGGCGCGAGCCTGGATTCACACGTTACCCGGCTGCGGAAGCCTGTTCCTGCATTCCGCATCACTCCTCAGCAACGGACATTCGCGGCGTGTATACTCTCCAGATGTCCGCGATCCGCGTCCGGACAGGAGGTCTGAGAATGGGCACATTGCGCTCGATGTTGATCACCCTTGCGTTGGCCGCCTCGTCCGCCCACGCACAATTTGGCGTAGCGACCATCACCGGTCGCGTAACCGACGCTTCGGGGGGCGTGGTGGCGGGCGCCGCCATTGTCGTCACCAACAGCGACACCAACTTCATTTACAACTCGCAGGCCAACGAAGAAGGCATCTTCCGCGTGCCTTCCCTGCAGCCGGGGCGTTACCGCGTGTCGATCGAGGCCGCGGGATTCAAGCGCTTCGTGCGCGACGACCTGGATTTGCGCGCGGGCTTCACGCTGCCCGTGGATGTTCAGCTTGAAGTGGGCGCGGTGAGTGAGCAGGTGAAGGTCACCGGCCAGGCTCCGCTGCTTGAGACCGAGACGTCGGCGACGGGCACGGCCGTGAAGGGAGGCACGCTGTACAACCTCCCGCTGTTCCAGCGCAACGTCGCCAATGTCCTGAGGCTGGTGCCGGGAATCAACTACCAGGGGACCAGCATGGGGATCGGCAGGGGCCACGTAGCGGGGCTGCGCGACACGGCCATCGGCGTGTTCGAGGACGGCGTGGTGGCCAACAACCCGCTGGGAAGCACGGGAATCGTCAGTCCGATCCTGAACAACGTGGAGGACGTCAAGGTACTCACCACGTCGCTGCCCGCCGAATACGGCAACGCCGCCGGCGGCGTGATCGATATCGTGCGCAAGGGCGGCACAAACGAGATCCACGGACTGGCTTCGGGCTATGGCCGCTCCCGCCGGATGCAACATCGCCTGTTCTTCGACCAATTCAAACCGTCGCAGGAGCAGCCCGGTTATCCGAATGGCGTTCCCACGTTTTTCCTGCTGCCCGACGCCAGCGTAGGCGGGCCGGTGGTGCTACCGAAAATCTACAACGGCCGCAACCGCACGTTCTTCCATTTCGGCTGGCAGAAGCTGATCGAAAAGAAGGAGGCGCAGGCCTACAGCAACGCGCCAACGCCGGAGATGAAGGCCGGCGACTTCTCGTTCGGGGGCATCGGGAACCCGCTGTTCGACCCCGCCACCACCCGCCAGCTCCCCGGCGGTGGCTGGGCTCGCGATCCCCTTCCGGACCGCCGCGTTCCCCTCAGCCGGTTCGATCCCGTGGCCCGCAAGATCATCGACATCGACCCGTGGGTGGCGCCCAACCGTGTCACAACGCCGAATGCCCTCGGTCCCGTGGAGAACATCATCTATGGCGAGAAGGCGCGCGTGTTCAACGAGCAGTTCACGGGCCGGATCGACCACCAGATCAACCAGAGCCTGAAACTGAACGGGACCTGGACATACAACCAAACCGCCGGCTTGGGCCGCCCGCCGCGCAACATCCGCAACATCGCCTTCGACGCCGCCGACGGGCCGACGACGCCCAGCAGAAATCAGAACGCCTCCATTGGAACCAACTGGATCATCAATCCGTCGACCATCAATTCCACCCGCGTTGGATACCTGCGTTTCTATGCTACCCGGTTCGTGCCAGCCTATGGACAGGATTGGCCGACGAAGCTGGGGATCCCCAACATTCCGAACGACAACCTGCCCTCATTCGGGATTCCCGGGAGCGGCGGGCTCACCGGCGCCGGCAACGCGGGTACTCCCGAGTCGATCTACGGACTGGCGCTCACCGGACCGTTCCGCCGCGCTAACGAGACCCTCTCGTTCCGTAGCGACCTCACCAAGATCCGCGGCACCCACGCGTTCAAGGTGGGCTACCAGGCCTTGCGCTACCGCCTCAACGCCTTCATCTTGAACTACCCCAGCGGTGACTTCCGATTCGACCAGATGACTGCCAACCTCCAGGCCAACGGACAGCCCGTGCCGCGCACTGGCAACACTTTTGCCGGATTCCTGCTGGGTTATGTCCGGCAAGCCCAGTTCACGCGGGCGCTGGCCAACTGGTATCCTCGCTCGGGCTCCCACGCCTTCTACCTCCAGGATGACTGGAAGATCTTGCCGGTCCTGACGCTCAACATCGGAGTCCGGTACACCAACGAGAGGCCGTTCAGCACAAAGTACGGCCAACAGACGAACTTCGACCCGGCGGTGGCGGACACGGTCACCGGCCGGCCGGGAGGGCTGGTCCACCGGCCGGGCACCCTGAGCCGCCGTGACAATAACAACTTCCAGCCCCGCGTCGGCGTGGCGTGGCATCCGTGGCAGAAATGGGTTTTCCGGGGCGGATTCGCGCTCAGCACCGTGGACGTCAAATACTCGCAGCAGAACGCTCAATTCCAGGAGTACGAGGCGCTCGTCAACTACCAGCAGCCTCCGGGCGACCCGCGGCCCATCTATCAGATCAGCAAGATTCCGGCGCCGCCCACGTTCAACGTGCGCCCCGATGGAACCGCAGGGTTCGTCGGCACCAACTACGGCGCGCGGGACGCCCAGTTCTATGATCCCAACCTGCGGAATCCCTACACCATGACCTGGAACGCCGGGATCCAGCGCGAGATCAAGACGAATTATCTCGTCGAGCTCACCTACCAGGGCTCGGCGGGAGTCGGGTTGATCGGCAACTGGGAGTACAACACGTTTCCCATCGATTTTGCGTCGGACAACCCCGCGCTCCGCTCGGCGGTGTTTGCAGCCCCGCAGAACTACCGGCCCTACCCGCACTTCGGCAGCATCCGCATGCGGTCCAACTTCGGCCACTCCACCTACCATTCCGGTTCCATTAAGGTGGAGAAGCGGTATTCGGCGGGCGTCAATTTCGTCAGCTTCTACACGTTGTCCAAGTCCATCGACGAACAGAGCAACGACAACGACGGAGCCGGGGTGGCGCCGATCACCAACCGGCGCCTGGAGAAGGCGCTTTCCAACTTCGACAGCCGCCACCACTTGGTGGGCAGCGTGGTGTGGGGACTGCCGATGGGCAAGGGCCGCAGGTTCCTCAACCGCGGCGGCGTGTGGGACCGAATCTTCAGCGGGTACACCATCTCGTACGTACAGACCGTCGACAGCGGCAACCCTTTGAACTTCGATTTCTCCGCCAGTCCGTTCAACTATTACCCAACCTTCGCCGGGGCCCGCCGCCCCAACGCGGTGCGCGCAAATCCGCGGCTCCGCGACGGATGGCGCGACATGGGGCCGGACCGGTTCACGGCGCCGGGCATCAATCCCGTCATTGACATCGGCTATTTCGGTTATCCGGCCGCATTCACTGTTGGCAACCTGGGCCGCAACACGGCGACTGGGATTCCGCTGATCGTGGGCCAGATCTCAGCGCAGAAGAACATCAGCATCACCGAACGCATCAAGTTCCAGGTCCGCTGGGATTTCCAGAACTTCATGAAGACCTGGACGTTCCTCAATCCGACCACCACGGTGGACTTACAGAACCCGCAGACATTCGGGAAGGTGCGCGCCGAGGCCAGGACGGCCGAATGGGGCGGCCAGCCGATCATGCACCTGACGCTCGCCGTGACTTTCTAGCCTCTCACAATACGCAACAAAACGGTTGCATATAACCGCCGGACCGGTTATTCTGCAACTAGGAGGTTGCACATGACGATCGCTGAATTGAGCCGGATCGACCGGACAGTCGAGATCCAGGCCACGCCCGAACGGATCTGGAGGGCGCTGACCCGCGCCGAGGAGTTGTCGGCGTGGTTTCAGGTGAAGATTGAAGGGACCATCGCGCCTGGCTGCGAGGCATGGATGACATCGGTGCACGATTCCTGCGCGGGAGAGCGGTTCCGCGTCCTGTTCGTCGAGATGACGCCGCCCGTGCGGTTCGTGTGGCAATGGCATCCAGGCGCTGTCGATCCCACGGTCGACTACTCAAACGAGCCGCGGACAACCGTCACGTTCACGTTGACTCCGTCCGGCACCGGCACTCTGTTGCGCGTGGTGGAAACGGGATTCGACGAGGTGTCGCTGGCCAGGCGCGCGAAGGTCTACCGGGACAACGACCAGGGCTGGGCGGAGGTGGTGGAGTGGCTCCAACAGTATGCAGAAAAGGAACGCTAGGCTGTCACTGGCGGATGCCGCCCTGCTGTTCGCCGCTCTTGGCGATGAAACGCGGCTCACGCTCATCCGGCGGCTCTCCGGCGATGGTCCGGCGTCGATCTCCACGTTGTCGGAAAGCTTTCACGTGTCGCGCCAGGCGGTCACCAAGCACTTGCAGTGCCTGGAAGCGGCGGGGTTCGTTGCCGGCAGGCGGGAGGGGCGGGAGCACCGGTGGGAGTTGAATCCAGCGAGGCTCGGCGAAGCGCTGCAATGCCTCGAGATCATCGCCAAGGGCTGGGATGACGCGCTGGCCCGCCTGAAGGCGCAGGTCGAATAGGTTGTGATAGAATCGCGAACGCCAACGGGCACTGAGGTGAGAGAATGCGATTCAACTGGGCTTCCGCGCTATTTCTGCTTCCGGTGTGTGCCTTCGCACAGGCCACCGGGACCATTTCAGGGACAGTATATGACCGGTCCGGCGCGGTGGTGCCGGACACCCAGGTCACGATCACCAACACGGGCACCGGACTCACGCGCCGCGTCCAGGCGGGAGGCGCGGGGCAGTTCGTGGTCAACCTGCTTCCGGTTGGAACCTACGATCTGACGGCGGAGCGCGCCGGATTCGCCGCCTCGGTCCGGAAGGGCGTCGAGCTTCAGGTCAACACGACCGTACAGATCACCTTTGAGCTCGATATCCGCTCGACTGCCGAGCAGGTCACGGTCGCCGGACAGGCGGATCTGGTCCAAGCCACCAGCACAACCCTGGTTCAGGTGGTGGATCAGCGCCGCGTTCAGGATCTGCCGCTCAACGGGCGCAACGTGCTCCAGTTGATGACGCTGAATGCCGGGGTCACGACCGATAATGCGGGCGGCGGCACCGGCCAGATCCAGAACATGGGCAGCGCCGTTACCGCCTCCATCAACGGCTCGCGCGGCAACGGGACCAACTTCCTGCTCGACAACGGAGACCACAACGACAGCTACGTCAACATCGCGCTGCCGTTTCCGAATCCGGACGCCGTGCAGGAGTTCAGCATCCAGGCGAGCACCTTCGACGCGCAGTATGGACGCGGCACAGGTGGCGTGGTGAACGTTGTCACCAAGTCCGGCACGAACCAGTTTCACGGCAGCCTGTTCGAGTACATGAGAAATTTCCGTATGAATGCGGCGAATTTCTTTTCCGGCCGCGACACGCTCAAGCGCAACCAGTTCGGCGGCAGTTTCGGCGGACCGGTCATTAAGGACCGGACGTTTTTCTTCGCCTCCTATCAAGGAACACGCATCCGCACCTCGACTCCGGCGGCGCTGCGCACCACTCCCACGGACGCGATGAAGCGCGGCGATTTTTCCGAGTGGCTGCGCGCGAACGGCCAGGGCGCGGTCCGGGATCCGTTGGACCCGGCCATGCGGTTTCCGGGCAACATCATTCCAGCCACCCGCTTCAATCCGGTGACACAGAAGATGCTCGCGCTGATGCCTGCTTCAGCGCCTGGCGCGAACTACCAGATCCGGATCTCGACGCCGGTCGCATCCAACCGCGATGACCAGTTCGTGGCGCGCGGCGACCACCAGTTCACCGCCAATCAGCGGCTCTCGGGCCGGTATTTCCGCTACAACATCACCTCGCCATGGACGTTTGCGCCGGGGAACCTCTACTTCTTCCAGGCCGGGCAGGATGCGCTCGCCCAGAATGCGTCGATGAACTACACGAACGTGATGACGCCGAAGCTGATCAACGATTTCACGTTCACCTACAACCGGGCCGCGCAGAATTCACTCCCGCCGGCGCAATTGAAGGAGTACACGTTCGCGGCGTTCGGCGCGCAGGTACGGTCGCCGGAAACGCAGCCGTACATGGTGGCGAACATCACCGGGTGGTCCGGACTCAACTTGGGCCAAGGCTACTTCCAGTTCCAAAAGAACTACCAGTTCGCCAACACCCTCAGCTATGCGACCGGCCGGCACAATCTGAAGGCGGGCGGCGACTTCCGCCGGTACTCGCTTCCGAAAGGATCGCCGTTCCAGTCAGGCGGCGCGGCCACATTCAACGGGCAGATGTTCAGCGAGCGCGGCCTGGTGAACGCGGGCAACGCGTTCTCCGAATTCGTCATGGGCAAGATGTCGAACTGGACGCAGCGCTCGGAATGGGAAGAGCTGCTGACGAACAACTACATCGGGTTGTTCATCCAGGAGGACATGCGCATCACCAACCGGCTGACGGCGAACCTCGGGCTCCGGTGGGATCCGCGTGCCGACTTCCGTGAGCGCGACGGAAAGCAGATGACGTTCCTCGCCGGGACTCAGAGCACCCGCTTTCCGAACGCGTTCCGTGGACTGCAGTTCCTCGGCGACGCGGAGATCCCCAACCGGGCGACGCAGACCGACTGGAACAACCTGGCTCCGCGCGTGGGAATCGCCTACCAGATCACGTCAAAGACCGTGGTCCGCAGCGCGTATGGGATCTTCTACGATCAGGCGCAGGGGATCATCAACAACCGTGTGGGATCGGGCGAGCCGTTCATCCGGCTCTTCGACTTCATTGGTCCGCTGGATGTCGACCGGCCGTACGGTTCGGGTCCAGTGTTTGATCCCTCACCCTTGTTGCCGGACCGGAATTTCCGGTTCAGCAACTACACGACCTGGGCCGTGCCAGCGCGGGAGATGCCCTCGGCCTACATGCAGAATTGGAACCTGATTCTGGAGCGCCAGGTGCTGGGTAACACGCTGGTCCGCACCGGCTATGTGGGATCCAAGGGGACGCGCCTGCAGATGACCGCCGAGATCAACCCGGCAATTTTCTCGGCCACTGCCAACGCTTCGAACATCAATCAACGGCGGATTCACCAGCCGATCGGGGGATTGCAGTTGGCGACCAACAACGCCTGGTCGAGCTACCACTCGCTACAGGTGACCGTGCAGAGGCGCTGGAGCCGCGGGTTTACGGTGCTCGGCAACTACACCTGGTCGAAGTCGATTGATCCGGTGTCGGCGAGCAACGGCAACGGGCACAACACGGGTCCGGATCCCTTCAACTACAACCGGAACCAGGGATTGTCTGATTTCGACGTGCCGCACCGGCTGGTGATCTCGGGGCTCTGGGAAAGTCCCTCGTTTTCGTCGCGGCCCGCGATCGTGCGGGCGGTGTTGGGAGGCTGGCAGAACAACTTCATCTTCACGGCACAGTCCGGCGTTCCGTTTACGGTCACCAGCGGTGTCGACAACAATTTTTCCGGTGTCGGCGGCCAGTTCGCCGATCTCACGGGAGTGGACTGGCGGATTTCAGAGGATCGCGCCAAGGCGGACCGGATCGTAAGGTGGTTCAACACGGCGGCGTTCCGGACGAATGCGCTCGGCACGGTTGGGACTGGGGCGAGGAACCAGCTTCGGAATCCGGGGTTGTGGGAAGCCGACTACTCGCTGTTCAAGAGCTTTCCGGTGACCGAGCGGATCACGCTACAGTTCCGGGGCGAGTTGTTCAACGCGTTCAATCACGCGAATTTTGGCGGGCCGTCGGCAGCAGTGAATAGCGTGACGTTCGGCCGGATCACCAGCGCTCGGACGCCGCGGATTGCACAGTTGGCGCTACGGCTGGCGTTCTGAATGGTTCGGGCAGAGCTTCGTGATGCCGGAATTCCGGCTGGGGTTGCCGTCCGGGTGCTGGAGCATGTCGCCGGCCGCCCCGAGGTGGCGGTTGATCTTGCCGCGTATTCCGGCTTGAACGCTGCCAGCTTGAGGCCGATGGCCAGGGGTCTTTCGAATAGACTCGCGCACAACCGACTCGCCGGACGCTTTTCAACCTAGAAGCCTCAGCGGGCGACAAGGCGCAGAGGGAGAAGTGGTTATGATTGTTGGACATGAGCAAGAAGACGAGGCCAATCTGATTCACCCGTTGGGTGAACGCGAAGTTTCGGTGGATGAAGGGGCACAAGCGGTGCAAGCCGGCGTGACCTTGGACACGTTCGCTGGCAAAGTGCACGTGAAGTGGGTGCCGGAAGAGGCGGTGAGCAGCCTGGGGCAGATGGCGTTCTTCGTCGAGTTTTGAAGGTGAGCGGACTGTTCGATCGCTGGGTGGAGGTTCCCGCTGCGCTACACCAGCAATAACGCGCTGGAAAATAGGACCGTGCTGGGCACGTTGGTGCTGTCAGTGCTGGCCGGACATTGGAGGGATGCCCACGTCAACGCGATTCGAGGAGATGGTGTCAATCCGGAACTATTGGAGATGGCGGGAGTGGCGAGCGAGGATTCGGTGCGGCGAGCGATGAAGGCGGTGGATGAGCAAGCCAGTGAGCATTGGATGGAGAAGCATAGTTACGGGCCACTGTTGAGGAAACCGTGGATCTTGGACGTGGAAACCGCGGTCAAGCCGCTGTACGGGCACCAGGAAGATGTCAAGGTGGGATAGAACCCAACCAAGCCAGGGCGGCCGTCGCACGCCTATCACAGTTACTTTATGGATAACATCCGCATGGTGGCCGATATGGAAGTATGTGCGAACCGGAGACATCCTTGACAAGTGTGCCGGTGGGCGGTTGACACAAACGAAGGGTAACCGGGGGACAGCGGTTAAGCTGGGGGATGCCCTGGCGAGAGGTGAGCCGCATGGACAGCAAGGT
>Ga0194131_10004633_pt1 | contig 20499 bp, 20 predicted proteins | sample TA2KigO120mmetaG_FD_148631 | JGI IMG/M metagenome (GOLD analysis project Ga0194131, IMG submission 148631) | Freshwater microbial communities from Lake Tanganyika, Tanzania - TA2015053 Kigoma Offshore 120m | ecosystem: Environmental > Aquatic > Freshwater > Lake | place: Tanzania: Lake... | reverse complement strand
TGACGCCGATCATCGACCGCTCACTTGGTGGGTTCGTAACCGCGCCAACCACCCTGCTTGGTGGTGACGCGCTGCTTGCCGCTACCACCGAAGCGCAGGATGCCGACCACCGCGGTGGCGACGGATAGCACGAGCAGTAGGCGGCGGAAGAGTTTCATCTCGGTGCGTGGCCTGTCGTGGGGCTAATTGGAGTCGAACCAACGACCTCATCCTTATCAGGGATGCGCTCTAACCAACTGAGCTATAGCCCCTTATCGGGAAGTCAATCCTATGGGGCGTCATCCTGCATCGGCTGTAGGGCAACCTCTTCTTCGAGCACGGTGACGCGTACGCCGCCGACGAGTTCGGTGATGAGGTTGAACATCACGGCACCGACCACCCACAGCGCGGTGCCAAGCAGGGCCGCCAACAGACCGAAGGCTGCGAAATTACCGAACAAGGCAGATCCGTCGAAGGAGAACGTCTCCCACCCGAACGATTCAAAGAAGTTCTCGATGTTGTCGATCGTGCCGGTGGAATTCGCAACACTCCACACGAGCGACACTGCAATCAGCACAATCACGTAGAGCACGAGATGAAAGATGATTCCGACCTTGAACACGCTCCACACGTCGATGTCACGAATCACACGGGTGACCCGACGCAAACGTGGGCGTGAAGATGCGCGCACTGCACGTGCGGGCGTGGTGGTGTCACTCATTCGGCTACTTCAAGTGTACGACGATGGTCGATTGCGCTTGCTTGGGCAATCACGCCGTTGCGAGTTGCCTGCACGGTTGCTGAGCCATCGTCGTAAGCGATCGTGAAGTCATCAACATCGTGCTCGGCAGCGAGTGACTCGAGGTCGGCGTCCATCACTGCAGCCAGTGCCAACACCTCGGCAGCGGTCGTGGCGCGCCCCACATCAATTGCTGATTGGGCGACCTGCGACATCGACAGAGTAACGAGAGACAACAGGGCAAGCACAGCAACCAAAAGTGGCGTGGTCGAGCCACGATCGTGGTGCGTCGAAGCAAAGCGACGCATAGAACGCTCGCTGCTTTGCACGTAAGGGATACGACTATCCGGCGTCGCCGGCGAAGATCGGCGCCACGGAGGCGACAACCTGACCGGCCTCGAGCGTCATCACGCGCACGCCGGTGGCGGCACGACCTTGGCTCGAAATCTCACGAACGGGCATACGAATGGTCGTGCCCCCGGAGGCAACAACGACGATTTCATCTTCAAGACCCACCATGAACGCCGCAACGACACGGCCCTTCTTGCCGGTCAACTTGATGCCGATCATGCCCATCCCCCCACGACCCTTGCGGGCGAAGTGCGAGATCTGCGTGCGCTTGCCGTAACCGGATTCGGTGACGAGCAAGATCGACGAGTCGTCACTCGCCACATCGACCGACACGACTTCATCGGTGCCACGCATCCTCATGCCGCGGACACCGGCAGCCGAACGACCCATCGGGCGCACGAGTTTTTCGTTGAAGCGAATCGTCTGACCACCACGCGTGACCATGAAGACATCGTTCGTGCCGTTGGTTTCGATCACGCGAACGAGTTCATCCTTCGGACGCAACTTCAGAGCGATAAGACCGTCGCGACGGCTCGAGTCGTATTCCTCGAACTTGGTCTTCTTGACCTGACCCTGCTTGGTGGCAAAGAACAGGTTGCGTTCACCGGGGAACTCGCGCGTGTCGATGATCGCCTGCACGGTCTCACCCGACTGCAACGGAAGCAGATTGACGATCGGGATGCCCTTCGCGGTGCGCTCGCGTTCGGGCACTTCGAGCGCGCGCAAGCGGTAGACGCGACCGCGGTTGGAAAAGAACAGCAGATACGCGTGCGCCGTGGTGAAGATCACGTGACGCACGATGTCGTCGCTCTTCAACCGCGCGCCACTGACACCGCGCCCACCACGACCCTGCGTGCGGAACGAATCGGCCGACACGCCCTTGATGTACTGCTCCTGCGTCATCACGATGACGAGTTCCTTGTCTTCGACGAGATCTTCGACTCCCATCTCGCCAACATCGGCGGCGATCTGACACACGCGCGGCGTGGCGAAGGTTTCTTTCACCTTGGTGAGCTCGGCGGAAATCACGGCACGCAACTTCCTGTCATCCTCCAGGATTGCAGTCAGTTCCTTGATGTGGGCGCGAAGTTCCTTCTGCTCGGCCTCGAGATCGAGGCGCGACAACTTGGTCAACTGCCGCAACTGCATGTCGAGAATGTCGATGGCCTGGCGCTCACTGAACCCGAACTTCTTGCCCATCAGCGCTTCTTTGGCGGCATTCGCATCTTCGCTGGCGCGAATCACCTTGATGACCTCGTCGATCACATTGAGCGCCTTCAAACGGCCTTCGAGGATGTGGTTGCGTTCCTTCGCCTTGTCGAGGCGGAACTGGCTGCGCCGCGTGATGACCTCGATCTGGTGGCTGACGTAACCAGCCAGCGCGTCGCGCAGGTTCAGCGTGCGTGGCACACCATCGACGAGCGCCACCATGTTCACGGGGAACTGGCTCTGCAATTGCGTGTTCTTGAAGAGGTTGTTCATCACGACATTCGCAGTGGCGTCGCGCTTCAGGGTGATGATCAAGTTCGTGGTGCCGCCCGCGGAGTTGTCGTTCACATCGGCGATGCCATCAAGACCGTCATTGTCGACGAGTTCCTGAATACGTGCGGCAATCGACGAACAGCTCGCCTGATACGGCAGTTCCGACACGACGATGCGCATCTGGCCGCGCTGGCCTTCTTCGATCGCCACCTTCGCGCGCATCTTGATGCTGCCGCGACCGGTCTTGTACGCCTCGGTGATGCCGTCGCGACCGAGAATCAAGCCGCCCGTCGGGAAGTCGGGGCCCTTCACGAACTTCATCAGATCCTTCACCGTTGCGTCGGGGTTGTCGATCAAATGCAGCGTCGCGTCGACGATCTCGCCCAGATTGTGCGGCGGAATCGACGTGGCCATGCCGACCGCGATGCCCTGCGAACCGTTGACGAGCAGGTTGGGGAACCGCGCCGGCAACACCGTGGGTTCTTCGGTGGTGCCGTCGTAGTTCGGCATCAAATCGACGGTGTTCTCCTCGATGTCAGCGAGCAACTGCATCGCGAGCGGGTGTAGGCGCGCCTCGGTGTAACGGCTGGCGGCCGGGCCGAAGTCGGGCGAACCGTAATTACCGTGGAAATCAATCAGCGGATGACGCAACGAGAACGGTTGCGCCATGCGCACCAGCGCGTCGTAGATCGCGCCGTCGCCGTGCGGGTGGTAGCGGGCCATCGTGTCGCCGGTGACACGTGCACACTTCACGTACGGCCGGTCGGGGCGGAAACCCTGCTGATCCATGTCCCAGATGATGCGTCGATGTACGGGCTTCAAGCCGTCGCGCACGTCGGGCAGCGCGCGCGACATGATCGTGGAGATCGCATAATCGAGGAACGAACGCTCCATCTCCTCCTGCAACTGGATCGGTTGCACCGAATCACCGCTTGACAACGGCAGTTGCGACGAACCGTTGCCATCACCAGCACCGCCCGTGCGACCACCCGGCTTTGACGATGAACGTGCTGGTGTGTCGGATTTCTTCTTCGCCATGCTGTCGCCCTAAAAGTCCAGGTTGCGCACGTCGCGCGCGTTGGTGGTGATGAACTCCTTGCGCATCTCGACGTCGTCACCCATGAGCACGCTCATGATGTTCTCGGCTTCGGCCGCCTCGTCGACGGTGATCTGCAGCAGCGTGCGGGTTGCGGAATCCATCGTGGTGCCCTTTAGTTCCTGCCAGTCCATTTCGCCGAGACCCTTCAGGCGCTGGAACTCCTTCTTGTGGTTGGCGTGTTCCTTCAAGAACTCCGCCTTGGCAGCCTCGTTCTTCAGATAGATCTTCTCCTTGCCGACCTCGGTGGAGAACAGCGGCGGTTGCGCGATGTACACGAAGCCACTCTCCACCATCGGGCGCATCTGGCGGTAGAAGAACGTGAGCAACAACGTGCGGATGTGGCTGCCGTCGACATCGGCGTCGGCGAGGATGATGACCTTGTGGTACCGCGCTTTCTCCACATTGAACTCTTCGTTGCCGACGCCACCACCCACTGCCGTGATGAGCGCCTGGATTTCGTTGTTCTTCAGCATCTTGTCGAGTCGCGCGCGCTCAACGTTGAGGATCTTGCCGCGAATCGGCAGGATCGCCTGTGTGCGCGGGTCGCGCGCATCCACCGCGGTGCCACCAGCGGAGTCGCCTTCGACGATGAACAGTTCGCTCTCGGCCGGATCGCCGCTCGTGCAGTCCTTCAATTTGTCGGGCATGCCGGCCCCTGATAGCGCAGTCTTGCGACGAATCGCGTTGCGCGCGTTCTTTGCCGCGATGCGTGCCTGTGCCGCTGCGACCGCTTTCTTCACGACGCGGTTGGCCTCGGTCGGGTTCTCCTGGAACCACTCCTCGAGTTTCGTGTTCGTCTCTTTCTGCACGAACGAGCGCATCGACACGTTGCCCAGTTTGGCCTTGGTCTGGCCTTCGAACTGCGGTTCGCGCAACTTCACCGAGATCACGGCGGTGAGACCCTCGCGGATATCTTCGCCGAGCAGGTTCTCGTCCTTTTCCTTCAGGCCTCCCGAAGCGCGAGCGTATTTGTTGACCACCGACGTGAGCGCGGTCTTGAAACCCTCCACATGCATGCCGCCTTCGACGGTGGAAATGCCGTTGGCGTAGCCGTAGATGCCCTCGTAATACCCCGTGTTCCACTGCAGGGCGATATCCAGCATCTGGTCGTCTTCGGTCGCCTCGTAATGTGCCACCTTCGTGAAGAGCGCCTCACGCGACTGGTTGAGATGCTTCACGAAATCGACGATGCCGCCCTTGTACTGGAAGGTGACTCGCTGTCTTTTGTCGCCGCGATCGTCGACCAACACCACTTCCAGGTTCTTGTTCAGGAACGCAATCGTCTGCATGCGCTCGGTGACGGTACGCACGACGAACTCGGTGCCCTCGGCTTGGAAGATTTCCGGGTCGGGCCAGAAACGAATCGATGTGCCGCGCGCCGACTTGTCTGGTGACGCACCAACTCTTTGCAACTTGCCCTTCGGTTTGCCACCGTCGATGAACTCCTGGCGGAAGTGCGTGCCCTCGCGGTGCACTTCCGCGACGACGCGCACCGACAACGCATTCACCACGCTGACCCCGACACCGTGCAGACCACCCGACACCTTGTATCCTGCGCCGCCGAATTTTCCGCCGGCGTGCAACACGGTGAGCACGACTTCGAGCGCGCTCTTGCCCTTGTGCGGACCAGACGGATACGGGTCGACGGGGATGCCGCGGCCGTTGTCGAGCACTTCGCACGAGCCGTCGGGGTGCAGCGTGACGACGATCTTGGTGCAAAAGCCGGCCATCGCCTCGTCGACGGAGTTGTCGACGACTTCCCAGATGAGGTGGTGCAGACCAGTCAGACCAGTGGAGCCGATGTACATGCCGGGGCGGCGACGCACCGGGTCGAGACCCTCGAGCACTTGGATGTCTTTGGCGCCGTAGTTGCCAGCGACGCGGCGGGCCGTGCCTTTGGTGGACTCACCGGAGGTGTTCACGGGCATTACGTTCCCCTGCCGCAGCACTCACGAAGTGGGCGAAAAATCAACATGAATAGTCTTCCTATTCTACCTGTGTGCACGAGGCACGACGGTGTATCAAGCAGCGAAAAAGCCCCGATTTATCGGCGTTTTACGCGCACTTCGAGTGACGTGACTGGCGTCGTGGTGAGTTGCGAAATTTTCGTGCACAATGATGCCTCGAGGAAGCGCATTTCGGTGGCCCAGTGCGGGTCGTCGACCTCGACGATGAGCGTGGCATGGTGCAACTTCACGGGTTGCACATGGGCGGCGACCGCCTCACCGACGAGGTCGTTCCACGCGCCGAACACGCCGCGCACGCTGGCCGCGTCGTCGGAGCCGAGTGACGCGAGCAATTTGGACAACTGGCCGGACAGCGTGACCGTCGGCGGCAACTCGTCGGGGTTGCGGGTGGTCATCTAGCGACGCTCGCTGCTGTTTGAGGGCGTGCTGTTCGCGGTCGTGCCGCTCGAAATCGTGCCACGGTGTACCTCTAACCACTGGGTGATGCGTGGTGACGCCGGCAATGGGTGGGCGCTCGTCACGATCATCTGGTTGTAGGGCACGCTGGCCAAGAGTTGCGCAAACAATGCCTCGGCGCGGCGTGTGTCGAGGGTGGCTAGCACGTCATCAAGCACCACGACCGGCGGCGTGGCGTGCCGCTCGGTAACTGCCTGATGTGCAGCCATGCGCAAGGCCAGACCGAGTGAGTGTTGTTCACCGTGCGACGCCTGCGTGCGCGTGGCGAAGTCGTCAAGTTGCACGATGAGATCGTCGCGGTGCGGGCCCACGGTGCTCGTGCCACGCCGCAAATCGTCGGCACGCGATGCGGCCAGTGCCGCAGCCAAGCCAGTTTCGCGCCACGGTGCTTCGTAGGCGAGCGACACGGTGCACGCATCATCAACCAGCGATTCGTACGCCTGTTGCACGAGTGGGGCAATCGTCGTGATGAACTCCGCGCGGGCACGACCGACCTCGTCGCCGACGCTGGCGAGTTTGTCGTCCCACGCATCGAGCGTGGCGAGCGTCGAGGGCGACGGATTCCAACCCGATTCCTTCAGCAAGGCGTTGCGTTGGCGCAGCGCGCGCTCCAACTCGCCGACGAGGTCGAGTCGAGTGGAGTCACAAGCGACGATCGTGTCATCCAAGAACGTGCGACGCTCGACCGCAGAACCGTTGACAAGAAGGCGATCATCGGGGGAAAACACCGTCGCCCGTAGCGTGCCGAGCAGGTCGCGGGTGCGGGTGATGCGTTTGCGGTTGACCTGGGCGACCGAACGACCGGCGCGCTTCAGTTCGATCTCCACGAGGAACTCGCGACCGCCGTCGTGCACCACATCGGCGCGCAGGAACGCGCTTTCAGCACCGATGCGTACAACGTGATCGTTCGTCGTGCCGCGGAACGACTTCATGGTCGAGAGCACTACAAGTGCCTCAACAAGGTTGGTCTTGCCCTGCGCGTTGTCGCCGACCAGCGCGTGCACGCCAGCCCCGAGTGCGAGTTGCAAGGATTCGTAGTTGCGAAAGTCGGTGAGCTGCAACGAGCGGACGATCACGACGTGAGTCGTTGCGGCATCACCAAATAGAGATAGCCGTCGTTCGTCGAGCCGCGTAACACCGCTGGCTTGATCGGGTCGCTCGACTCGATGCTCATCGACTCACCATTGCACGCTTCGACCCCCTGTAACAGGTAATCGGGGTTGAAGCCAATCGTCATCTCCGGGCCCTTGTAGTCGGCGTCGAGCTCTTCAATCGTTTCACCGGTGTCGTTGGTGTGCACCGACAACTTGAGCGTACCTGTCGCTTGCGTGAGCCGCACGGGGATGCTGTCACGCGCGTACACCTTCGAGCGTCGCACCGCATCGAGCAGCGCTTCGCGGTTGACCGACAATTTGTTCGGGTACGACGGTTGCACGAGTTGTTTGTAGTTGGGGAACTGCACGTTGAGCAACGCTGTCGACAGCGTGGTGTTACCGACGCTGAAGGTGGCCCGCTCGGAAGCCAGGCGGTAGGTGATTGTCTCGTGGTCCTTGATCAACCGCAACAACTCGCCAAGCGCACGTGCCGGGATGATCACCGAGCTTTCGCCCGCCAATGCAGTGCCCGCCACTTGGCGAACCGCGAGTCGGTAACTGTCGGTCGCCACCATCGTCAACCCCTCGGCTTGATTGCTGACGAGCACACCGGTGAGCGCCAACCGCGTGAGGTCGGCACTGGCTGCCCGCACAACTTGGCGCAGGGCCTCGCCAAACAACGCAGCCGACACCTTGCCTTCGGCGGCGCTGGCGTGGATGATGTTCGGGAAATCGTTGCTCGCGTAACACAAGACCGAAGAGCGGTTGCGAGCCGCCTCGATGACGAGCGACTCGCCCTGGAGGCTGATCTGCAGTTTTCCGTCGGGTAGACCGCGCACCAGGTCGGTGAGCACGCGTGCGTGCGGCACGGCGATACCGTCCTTTTGTCCGCCGACCGAGAGCGTCGATTGCATCGAGATTTCTCGGTCGGTGGTGGAGACCGTGAGGGTGTCGCTCTTGACCGCAAATTCGATGCCCGCCAAGGCCGGCATGGCGCTCGTGCGCGATGTGGCAATGCGGCTTACGTCCCCGAGCACTTCGTTGAGTTCTTCGCGTTCGACTCGAAATTTCACGATGGGTGCCTCATGCTCTGGTGGATCGGGGAGTTACAGATGTCAGACGTACGCATGTCAATAGCAGTAATAAGTGCTGTGGATTGTGGAGAAACCGGATGTTTTCCAGCGTAGACAAGGGCCGTAGCACGCACAGGTTGCGCTGGCGTGACCACACCTTGCAGACGTGTGGTTTGCGGCCTGGGCACAACCGGGGTGTTGCGCACAGGCCGTGCACAGGTCATCCACGAGCCAGGCACAGCAGTGACCACAGCAGTGAACATGGTCGGGCGCGGGCTCATGTCTTGAACATCCGCAGGAGTTCGTTCACCTGGTCAAACACCTGTTGGCGGTCCTTCATCACATGCTGGGTCTTTTCCACCGCATGGATGACGGTGGTGTGGTCGCGACCGCCGAATAGTCGGGCGATGGCCGGGTACGACAGGTCGGTGAGTTCGCGGACGACGTACATCGCGGTTTGGCGGGCGCCGACGATCGGGCGTTGACGACTGCGACCGCGCACGGCCTCCACGGTGACCCCGAGGTAGTCGCAGATTTCGGACAGCAACTGCTCGGGGCTGCGCTGCTTGCCCACCCGCCGGGAGACGAGGTCGACGAGCAGCTCGCGCGCCAGGTTGACGTCGATCTCGGCCTTGTTCAGCGACGCGTACGCGGCCACCCGCACGAGGGCACCCTCGAGTTCGCGGATGTTCGTGGTGACGCTCGAGGCGATGAACTCGAGCACCTCGGGGGCCGCCTCGAGGTGCTCGCGCTCGGCCTTGTTGCGCAAGATCGCCAAGCGCGTCTCGACGTCGGGCGGCTGGATGTCGGTGATCAGCCCCCAGCGGAAGCGCCCTCGTAGACGGTCTTCGAGCGTCGGTATCGCATCCGGCACGCGGTCGCTCGAGATGACGATTTGTTTCGACGCACCGTGCAGCGAGTTGAAGGTGTGGAAGAACTCCTCCTGCAAACCCTCTTTGCCTTCCATGAACTGGATGTCGTCGATGAGCAGAACGTCAACCTCGCGGTAGCGGCGCTTGAACGCACTGATCGTGTTGTTACGGATGCCGTCGACGTATTCGTTGAGGAATGTTTCTGTCGACACGTACCGAACTTCGTAGTTGGGGTAGTGCTCGTGCACGTAGGAACCGATGGCGTGCAACAGGTGCGTCTTGCCGAGGCCGGCCGAACCGTAGATAAACAGCGGGTTATATGAGCGGCCGGGGGTTTCGGCAACGCGTTGCGCAGCGGCGAGCGCGAACTGGTTCGAGGCACCTTTCACGAACGTGTCGAACGTGTAGCGCGGATTCAGGCCGACTGCAGCACCACGACCCACGCGCGTCGGTGCGCTTGGCACGCTCGTGTGCGGGGCGGTGAGCGGCGCAGTCGGTGCAACCTGCTCCGGGTTGGCGGGCACTTGCCGCACGTCGACATGCAGTTCGTGGGCGGCACCGCCTGCTTCGTTCAGCGCGTCGCGCACGAGCGACATGTAGCGCGTCAGCACTCGGTCGCGTACGAACGCGTTCGGCACGCGCAGAGTGAGGCTCATCGTGCCGCCGACCTTTCCGGGCGCATCGCGCTCGACGCTGATGTCGCTGAACGTGGAAAACCAGACGGCTTCCGACACCTGTTGGCGCAACACCGCTGCGGCGCGCTCCCACAATCCATTCGACGATTCGCTCACGGTGCGCGGATCGGTGGAATCGGGGGCCGTCGACGTCGCGGTGTTCGATGTGCGTGTTTCGTTGTCGTTGGCCATGTGGTCCCTCCTCGTCATCCACAGGAACCCCCACATCGTGTGGAGAATCCCAGTCGTGTAACTCGTTGTTCGTGTTGTGTTGGTGGCGAGACGGTGTGTGCCGTCACCCCCGCACAAGGCGGGGCAGGGAACGTAGCACGTTTTCCACAGGGGTCAAAATGACGAATCACATCGTGCGGGTTTGCGTGAGCGTTGCGACGGCCGACCCGCTCCCCTAGCCTGTGTGCGTTGCTTCCAATCGCCTTGAAAGTGACGTCAGGAGAGAGGCGTGAAACGAACATTTCAACCCAATAGGCGTCGGCGTGCAAAAAAGCACGGATTTCGCAAGCGGATGAAGACCAAGGGTGGTCGCGCCGTTGTCAAGTCGCGCCGAGCCAAGGGTCGCGCCCGTTTATCGGCGTGATTAGGCGCATTCCTCGACGTCTCGGCTTTGCCCCCTTCCAGGGTCGCCGCCTCGTTCGCGTGGGGGCACTCGGGCTGCGGGTGGCGCTGGATCCGGCTGCCGGTGGTGTTTGCGTGGCGTTTTCGACCCCCAAGCGCATCGGTTCGGCGGTGGTGCGCAATCGGATGCGCCGACAGTTGCGTGAACTGATGCGTCTACGAGCGGAGCGCCTACCGGCGGGATGGTATTTGCTCAGCGTCGAAGCAGCGGCTGTGGACAGCAACTGGGGACAACTGGGGACAACGCTGGATGCATTGCTCGTGCGTGGCCTCACGTCCGGTGAACAACCTGTCCCAACAAGCAGTGGTGCGACCGTGAGGACTGTGTGACGGCCGACACACTGATGACTCGCCCTGTCCACAAGCTGGGGACAATGTGTGCGGCGGCGATGGTGCGCGCGATCCGCTGGTATCAGCAGCAACGGGCGGGGGCACTGTCGCCGTGCCGGTTCTTCCCCAGTTGCTCAGAGTACGCCGACGAGGCGATCAGCAGCCACGGCCCCTCACGCGGCGGCTGGCTGACCCTGCGACGCCTCGCCCGCTGCCGACCGTTCGGCCCGTCGGGCTACGACCCGGTGCCGGAGCCGGCGCATGACCGCCACCACTCGCATGAAATGAGCAACGGCAATGTTTGATTGGCTTGATTGGCTGTTCAACGGTGTCGGCTGGCTGATCGCCTGGATCTATTCCTGGAGCAACGATTACTCGATTGCCGTTGGTGCGATGGCGGTCGTCGTGATGATTGTGATCACCCCGCTCACGTTGAAGAGCACCCGCGGCATGCTCGAGATGCAGCGTTTGCAACCCGAATTGCGCCGCCTGCAGATCGAACACAAGGGCGACCGCCAGGGGTTGAACGAGGCGATGATGAAGCTCTACCAGGAGCACAAGGTCAACCCGCTCGCCTCCTGTCTGCCGTTGCTGGCGCAGATGCCGGTCTTCATCCTGATGTTCCGCCTTCTGACCGGGCTCACCTATCGCCCGTCCCCCGGGGCGGGGTTCGCCCCCAAGCATTTGTCCGTGACGTCGGAGCTGTATCGGTCGCTCGTTGGTCAGCAGGAGATGCGGTCGATTGGTCTCGATCTTGCGGTGCAGCCGATCAACGTGATGCGCGAAGATTTTGCGCGCGGGCTCATCTATGCCGGGCTCGTCGTTGCGTTGGCACTCGTGTATCTCGTGCAGCAGCGGATGGTCGCCTCGCGCACGGTGAGCCCGACAATGTCGGCGAGTCAGCAAAAGATCATGCAGTACTTGCCGGTGGTGTTTGCGGTGTTTCAAGTGGTGCTGCCGACCGGCTTGGTCGTCTACTACTTCGTGCAAGCGGTGATTCGCATTGGTCAACAGGCGTACATCACCAAACGCTTCTACGGCAACGATGATTCGATTGGGCGCCAGGCGCAGCAGGCGAGCGCGAAGGCCCGCGAGATGAAAGACGAAGACGACAAGAAGGCAAAAAAGAACGAAAAATCGGGGCAAAACGAGCAATTTCCCAGCAAGCGTGTGACGCAACCGAAGAACAAGCAGAACTCCCCCAACCGACCGTCTGCGCCGCGCCATAGCGGGCCACCGAAGCGACCCAAGCCGCCGCAGCGGTGAGGAAATACCACAACTGTCTCATCAACCAACGACAAATTCACGATCTCCACTCAGAAAGAGGAAGACAACATGGAATGGGTAACAATCACCGCAGCAACAGTCGAGGACGCAAAGACCCTCGCGCTTGACCAACTCGGCGTCGCACCCGAGGACGCCGAGATCGAAGTACTCGAAGAACCAAAGCCCGGACTCTTCGGTCGTCTCCGCGGCGAAGCCAAGGTGCGTGCGCGCGTGCGACCAACGTCGGCGCGCGGATCGTCGCGACGGGAGCGTGGTGGTCGAGACGGCGAGCGTCGTGGTGGGCGTTCGCGTTCGCGCGGTCGCGAGCGCAACGAGTCGCGTGGCCCGGCCCGTGTACGCACCCCGGATCGCGAACATAGCGGAGATGATGGGGATGACAACCGTGGTGCCGACGCTGGTGAGAACACTCGTCGCCACGATGAGGCCCCAAAGGTGCCAGTCACCACGGTGCGTGACGCTGCGACCACATTCCTTGACGGATTGTTTCAAGCAGCCGGTCTGTCGGCCACAGTGGAGTCGAGCATCAACGGTGAAGAGATCGATATCGCCGTGCAGGGCGAGAACTTGACGATGTTCGTCGGGCCGCGTGGCGTGACGCTCACCAACTTGCAAGACATTACTCGCGTGGTGAGCCAACGCCGCCTGGGCGACCACGACACCCGCTTGCGGGTGGATGTGGGTGGCTATCGCCAGCGCCGCAAGGATGCGCTTGGTCGGTTCGCCCTCAAAGTGGCCAACGACGTGCAGGAATCGGGCACCCCACGCATTCTCGAGCCGATGAACTCCGCTGATCGCAAGATCGTGCACGACACATTGGCGAACATGGAGGGCATCGTCACCCACTCTGAAGGTGACGACCCGTTCCGCCGCGTGGTGGTGTCGCGCGCCGCCGGCGCATAACTCCCCGTCATCAGCGGGCCCTTTAGGCTGGGGCCGTGACGCCGGTTGACGACGCTGAGCGTCTGGCGCAGTTGCTCGAGCGAGCCCAGGCAGAGGGTGCCCTGGGGGCGGCTCCGATCAGTGAGGTAATCACCCATGCCAGGGGATTCGTGGCCGCACTCCCCGACCAGGTCGCGACAGTGCTTGATTTGGGCACGGGGGCCGGGGTCCCCGGGCTGGTGATTGCCCTTGATCGACCAGCGGTGCGCGTAACCCTGGTGGATCGCCGCGCCAAGCGGATTGACGCCCTGCAGCGTGCAATCATCGCCCTTGGCTGGGGCGGGCGCGTGGTGGCTTTAGAGGCCGACGCCGAAGCTCTGGCGAACGATTCCGCGTGGCACGGCGGCTTCGACGCCGTGGTGGCACGGGGGTTTGGCGCACCGGAGACCACTTTGCGGGTGGGTACTCGACTGACCCGAGTGGGAGGGTGGGTCGTGATCAGCGAACCCCCCGCCGACCATCCGTCCCGCTGGGATGCGGCACTGCTGGCGCTCTGTGGGGTTGGTCAGCCCGAACGGGTGGGCTGGGTAGCGAGGTTCCATGTGGAACATCACCCCGCCTAGACGGGCCTGACTTCCCCATCGTTTCACGTGGAACATCGGTGGTGGGGTGAGACGTACGGTTGTGCTAGCGATGCCCACAGGGCCACACACCGGTGGGGTACGGTGAGGGTGTGAGCTCCCCCACCCGCATCCTGACGATTGCCAACCAGAAAGGCGGCGTAGGAAAGACCACGGCGGTGGTCAATCTCTCCGCCAGCATTGCCCTGTTCGGGCATCGGGTGCTCGTGGTCGACATTGACCCGCAAGGTAATGCTTCCACCGGGCTTGGCATCGATATTCGCTCTCTTGCGCACAGCATCTATGACGTGCTCTTGCACGAGACCCCGATTGAGGATGCCGTGCAGTCGAGCGCCATAAAAGGCTTGTTTGTGGTGCCCGCCAATCTCGACCTCGCTGGGGCGGAAATCGAGCTCGTGCCGGTGATGGGTCGCGAAACCCGTCTGCGCAAAGCCTTGGAACGGGTCGCCAGTGACTACGAGTACGTGTTCATTGATTGCCCGCCGTCATTGGGGCTCTTGACCGTCAACGCGCTCACCGCTGCTCAGGAGGTGCTCGTCCCGGTGCAGTGCGAGTACTACGCACTTGAAGGCCTGGCCCAGTTGTTGCGCAACATCGAACTGGTTAACAAGAACCTCAATCCGAACCTACGAGTGAGCACGATTCTCTGCCAGATGTATGACAGTCGCACGAAGTTGTCGGCTGATGTCGTCAAGGACGTGCGCGAGCACTTCGGCGACAAGGTGCTGCGCACCGTGATACCGCGCGCGGTGAAGATCGCCGAGTCGCCCAGCCACGGCATGCCCGTCGTGGTGCTCGACCCCAAAGGGGTTGGTGCGGAGGCGTATCGCGCGGCAGCCAAGGAGGTCGTGGATGGCCGGTCTTAAATCAGGCAAGGGGCTCGGTTCACTTATCCCCGGTGGGGGAGGTGTGCCGCCCGTCACAGGTGGGCTTACGGAGGTTGCGATTGCTGCCGTCGAGCTCAGCCCGCACCAGCCACGCACCCACTTCGACGACGACGCGTTGAGCGAACTCGCTGCTTCGATTCGCGCGGTTGGCGTGTTGCAACCGTTGCTTGTACGCAGCGTGCGTCCAGGCGTGTATCAACTCATCGCTGGTGAACGGCGCATGAAGGCAGCCCAGCGCGCCGGGCTTACGCACGTGCCGGTAATCGTGCGCGATGCAACCGACTCTGCATCAGCCGAACAAGCGCTCATCGAGAACGTGCATCGCGAAGATCTCGGGCCGCTCGAAGAAGCGGCTGCATATCAACAGCTACTCGAAGATTTCGGGTTCACGCACGACCAGTTGGCCTCACGCGTTGGCAAGAATCGCGCCACCATCAGCAACGCGCTGCGGTTGTTGGCATTGCCCGCGTCGGTGCAGCAATTGATCGCCGACCGACGCCTAACGGCCGGCCATGCCAAGGTGTTGCTCAGCATCACCGACCGTGCGCAACAAGAACGCGTGGCCCAACAAGTGGTGCGCGACGGCTTGTCGGTGCGCGCAACCGAATCCCTTATTACCACTTCTGGTACCACAACGCGCAAGAAGAAGACTGCCAAGCAACCAAAGGTCGCGGGAGACCCGGCCCTGGTCGAACTCGCGCACATCATCGGTGAGCATTTGTCGACGAGGGCTGCAGTCAGCGAGCCAACCACGTCGGCGCGGGGCACCTTGCGGATTGAGTTTGCTGACCTGGCCGATTTGGAACGCATCGCGCGAGCCATCCTCGGCGCCTAGCCAGCAACCCTCAACAACGAGTTAAGACCAACCCTCTGGTTGAGGGTGTCCCCAGCCTGTGGATAACACTGGGGATACCGCTGGGGACGGCGTGGGGATTGGCCTAGGCGAGATGTGCCGCAAGATCCGCCAAGAGGGCAGCCTTGCCGCGTGCCCCGACGAGGCGATGCGCTTCGGCACCGTTCCGGAACACGATCATCGTTGGGATGCTCATCACGTTGTAGCGCACCGCAATGTCACCGTGGTCATCGATGTTGAGTTTGGCGACGGTGAGAGCACCAGCCTTCTCCGTGGCGATTTCGCGGATGACCGGGTCGATCTGTTTGCACGGTCCGCACCACTCGGCCCAGAAGTCGACGAGCACGGGGGTGCTCGACGCCTTGATCGTTTCGTCGAAGTTTGCGGTGGTGAGGGTGACGACGTTGCCGGCCATGGGCGACACGCTACTTGCTGGCTGTTGCGTGCTGATGTTCGAGCCACCGCTCGGTATCAATCGCGGCCATGCAGCCCGAGCCGGCAGCGGTGACTGCCTGGCGGTATGTGTGGTCTTGCACGTCACCACAGGCGAACACCCCGGCCAGGTTCGTGCGCGTGGAACCAGGTTGCGTGACGAGATATCCGGCTTCATCCATGGCGAGTACGCCGGCGAAGAGGTCGGTGTTTGGACGATGACCGATTGCCACGAAGAGACCGCTCAGTGCGACACGCTCCGTTGCACCAGTGTTGGTGTCGGTCACTTCGATTGCCTCAAGCTTTTTGTCGCCGAACAGTTGTGTAACCTGTGAGTTCCACCGCACGATGATCTTCGGGTTGTCGAACGCCCGTTTTTGCATGATCTTGGAGGCGCGGAACTTGTCGCGACGGTGGATGATGGTGACCTTCGTGGCGAACTTCGTGAGGAACGACGCCTCTTCGATTGCCGAGTCGCCGCCACCCACGACCGCGATCTCCTGACCACGGAAGAAGAACCCGTCGCAAGTTGCACATGTGGAGACTCCGTGACCGATGAGCGGCGTTTCATTCGGCAGCCCGAGCATCAGCGAACGGGCCCCGGTGCTGACAATGATGGCGTCGGCGCTGTATTCGTCGTCGCGCACCCACACGCGGCGTGGATGGCCAGAAAAGTCAATGTTTGTGGCCTTTTCGGTGCGGAACTCGGCACCAAAACGGGCGGCCTGGTCGCGCATCCGTTGCATCAATTCGGGCCCTTGCACGCCTTCCGGGAAGCCGGGGAAGTTCTCCACCTCGGTGGTGAGCATCAGTTGTCCGCCTGGTTGGTCGGAAGTCGATGACGGTTCGCCCTCAATGACGAGCGGGGTGAGCGCTGCGCGCGCTGCATACACCGCGGCAGTGAGGCCGGCCGGCCCCGAACCGAGGATGATCACTTTGCGGTGCGGATGTGTGGTCATGGTGTCCTTCGGGTGTGGTTCAGCGCGGGTCGTCGCTGTCGTCAGTGGAATGACGGGCGCGCATAATGAGCGCCCCCACGAGAATAAACGAAGCCCCGACGAAGAAGTACGACGCCCATACGGCGCGCCGTTGGCTGAGCGCGAGCTCGAACAATTCCTGCGTGCCGCGCACCAACGCAGTCAATGCCAAGACGATGAGTGATACGGCGACGACCGCGACGATGGAACCGAACACGATGCCACGGGTGACGGCGACCACCGGTCTGGTGGTGCGGTCGCGAATCACCCCGACGATGCGGTCGATGAAATCAGCGGTCTTCCGCGGGAACTCCGGATCGCTCAGCGGATTACCGGCCACATCGTCAGGCTAACGCTGACCCGGTTTGCGTCGCTCAGGCCGGAACGAACGCCACTTCGTTGATGCGACCCTGGAACGGATTGTTCGTGCTGCACGCGCTGCTCTTGCCGACTTCGGTGAGCACGATCAAGAGATGCGTCACGGGTGACGTCACGGAGAACTTCACGATCTCGCCGCGCGTGCGGTATTCCTTGCCGAGCGGGGCACCCCATCCATCAAAACCAGACGGGGGAGTGTCGGCCGCACCGTAGATTTCTGCGCCCCACGGGCCGTTGGCGAAGTTCACCCGCAAGAGCCCGGTGCCGGCACCCGTCAAAGTGACGAGCACACCGACGCGCTCTTTGCTGCCAAAGAACTTGTCGGCGTAGCACGAGGTCGCCCACGCGCTCTGCGGGTTCTTGTCGATGAGGGCGCCGATGATCTCCTCATTCTCGACCCCGTCATCGCCGTTGGGATCAAAGGAGTTCACTGCCGCAATCGTCGCCGGACCCGCCACGACCGACGCCACCTCGGCGGGCATCGTTTCTTGTGGAATCACCACGTTCTCCGGGTCGTTCGTGCGCAATACCGCGGCGATGACGAGCCCGGTCAGAACGAGGGTGGCAATCAACAGCCGGGCGGTCGTCGTGCGAAAGAAGCCGCCCATGCCGCCAACGCTCGGTACCCGTCGGCGAGCAGCATTACGCGACGGGGTGCGATCTGCATCGTTGGTGTGAATGCTGGCGCTCGGCGTGCTGCGATCGAAGGTGATGCGCTGACCGGTGGGCGGGGTGGGCGTGGTCTGGTCGTCACGCACGTCGTTGAGGGCAGCCAAGAGTGCCGTGCGGGCGTCGTCGCCGGTTTGGTAGCGGTGGTCGGGGTTGCGCGCCAACATCTTGTGTACCACACGCACGAGACGTGGCGAGAGTATGGGGCGTAAGTGCCCCAAATCAGTGGGCTCACGCTGCAGTCGGGCGAGGGCAGTGTCGGCGTCATTGTCGCAGACGAACGGCACCTTGCCGGCCAGGCACTCGTACAGCACGAGACCGAGGCTGTAGAGGTCGGCGCGCCCGTCGAGTCTCTTGCCGCGCACGATTTCGGGTGACAAATACTTGGCGGTACCCATCATGATGTTGTCACTCGTCAAATCAGAGCCTTCGGGAGCGTTCATTGCCTTGGCGATACCGAAATCTGCCAGCAAAAAGTGCCCGTCCGGGCGCACGAGGATGTTGCCCGGCTTCACGTCGCGGTGGATGTAACCGTGGTGGTGCGTTGCATCGAGCGCGGCGGCAATCGATGCACCCATCATGATCGTGAGGCTCGGCGTGAGACGCTTGCGCTTGTCGAGCAGGTCGCGCAGGCTGCGGCCTTGCACGTATTGCATCACCACGACTTGTTGTTCGTCGTGGGCGAACGAGTCGTACACGGCGACGATGTTCGGATGGTTCAGTCCGGCGCAGGCCAGCGCCTCGCGGCGGAACCGTTCGATGGCCGTTTCGTCGCGGGCAATGTGGCGTTTCAACACCTTGATGGCGACCTGCCGGTTGAGGAACGTGTCCTGTCCAAGCCACACTTCGGCCATCCCGCCGCGCGCGATCAGCCGTTCAAGTCGGTAACGGTCGCCGATGAACCCTGGTTCGAGTTCGGCGGCAGACATGACTGGCGGCAAACGCTAGTTGTGGGCACCGTGCGAACGGTGGAATGTCTGGGATGGCGTGCACCGCCAGTGTCGTCGCGCGACGACTACTGCACGTGGTAGGTGACGCCGATCGTGCCGGGGCCGGTGTGCGAACCGATCACCGAACCGATGTCGCCGACGATGATCTCACCGTTGTATGTCTCGCGCAGTTGCGCGACGAACGAATCAACATCCGAGCACTGCGCGTGCAACACGGCAACGTTGCTCACGTTTCCGGCGGCGCGGAACTGTTCGACGACGAAAGCGAGCGCCTTGCTACGGGTGCGCTGCTTGCCGCCTTCGGCGACCTTACCATCTTTCACGGTGATGATTGGCTTGATGGCGAGGGCAGAGGCGAGCAAAGCCTTGGCACCACCGATGCGGCCGTTCTTCTTCAGGTTTTCCAGCGTGTCGAGGGCGCCCCACACCTTCGTGCGTTCAGCCATGTCGGCCACCTGCTTGGCGAGGTCGTCGATGCCAACTCCGCTCCTGGCGAGGCGAGCGGCGGCGATCACGTTGATGCCTTCACCCATCGAGGCGGATCGGCTGTCGACGATGCGCACCGGGATGCCGAGTGCCGCCTCCTTCGCGCCTTGCTCGGCCGCTTGTTTGGTGGCCGACAATTCCGCAGAGAGGGTCACGACGAGAATCGCCGAGGCCCCTTGCGTGGCGAGTTGCTTGAACTTCTCGGCGAACTGACCGGGGGCCGGTGCGGCGGTTTGCGGCAACACGGGTGAAGCGGAGCAACGTGCCCAGAATTCCGCCGGGGTGAGGCTCGCGCGATCGACGAACTCCTCTTCACCGAAACGGAAGGTGAGTGGCACGATGCTGATGCCGAGTTCATCGACTAGCCGCTGGGGCAGGTCGCAGGCGGAGTCGGTGACGATGCGTACGGTCATGACTTGGAGCGTAGTGCCGGGTGCTCTTTTGCCTTTTGTTTCTTGATTCGCCGCCGGGTATGGATGATCCACCAGGCGGCAAGTAGACCGACGAACACCGCGCTGACACCGCGACCGAGACCCGCGATGGCGTTCACTCGCACCCGTACTTCGGCCACATCGAGCACGGTGCCGTTCGGGCTCATCAGCATCAATTCGACGGGGATCAGACCGTTCGAGCGCGCGGTTGCGTCGATTACCACTTCCCGTTGGCCGTTGGGAGGGATGACGACGTCAACGAACGATGGCGCAAAGGTCATCTTGCCAGTCGGGCTCGCTAGTTGCAGTCGCATCGACACCGTAAAGCTGGAGGAACTATCGAGACCGATTCGTAGCTTGCTTTCGCGACTACCAAACGTGAACGACGATGACGGCAGCACCACTGCGGTGCGCACCGAGTCCACCTGGGTGAGCACCGTCTGGAGGTATTCGTTGCGGCGAGCTTCGGTGAGCGAAGTGTCGTTGGCGACGTCGATGATCTCAGTCCACATTTTGGTGACCCCGTCGTTCGTGGCCAATATCTCGCGCACTGCATCCACCGCAGCAAGTGCCGCGTTGGTGCGCAACTGAATGGAGAGTGCATCCACGGTGGTGATCGTTGGTGGCTGGATGCGCGCCAGGCCTTCGAGGCTTGGCGCCATGTCACGCGCACTACGGAGAGATACTTGTGGTGCAGCACGCAGGAGCTTGAGCAGCGTGGTGGCGATGAGCGGTTCGTCGGGTACGCCTGCAGCACTGGCGAGCACGACCTGACGGTTGAGAAGCGCGGCGGGCCCGATCGCCGAGTCGGCGATGGCGTCGCGCTGGGCGAGAAGTTCCGCGGCAATCGCCACTGCGGATTCGTGAGCGGTGCCGGTTG
>Ga0194131_10004629_pt1 | contig 20513 bp, 20 predicted proteins | sample TA2KigO120mmetaG_FD_148631 | JGI IMG/M metagenome (GOLD analysis project Ga0194131, IMG submission 148631) | Freshwater microbial communities from Lake Tanganyika, Tanzania - TA2015053 Kigoma Offshore 120m | ecosystem: Environmental > Aquatic > Freshwater > Lake | place: Tanzania: Lake... | reverse complement strand
GCATTCCTCGCCTCTGGTATTCAAGCCACATCTGAATATTCCATAAGTCATGGTCGCATCGATATAGTTCTTCATCTACCAAGCAAAATCTACGTATGCGAAGTGAAATTTAATACGACAGCAGAAGATGCCTTAACACAAATAGAAGAGCGACGATATTATGAACCTTTTTTATCTTCCAACAAACTCGTTGTACTCTTGGGACTTTGTTTTCACAAAGAACCTCATGATTTTTACATTACTTACACGGCAAAAGAAATAAAACACGCCTAGGGACTTTTTGACTTTTCTTCCCCTCTTATGCTATCCTAACGCCCATTCTAATCATGAAAAGGAACCCTATGTCTCAAGAAGAACTCCCCAAGGCATTTGTCGCGAATACCATAGAAGAAAAATGGTCTAAATTTTGGGAAGAGGAAAAATTCTTTCACGCTGATGCGAATTCTCCCAAACCCTCTTTTTCTCTAGTTATGCCACCACCCAATGTGACGGGAGTCTTACACATGGGTCATGCTCTTGTCAATACACTACAAGATGTCCTTACTCGCTGGAAAAGAATGAAGGGTTTTGAGGTCCTTTGGATTCCTGGAACAGATCATGCGGGTATTGCCACACAAACTGTCGTTGAAAGGCAACTGATCGCCACGCAAGGGAAACGAAGAAAAGATTTTTCTCGAGAAGAATTCTTACGTTATGTCTGGGACTGGAAAGAAAAAAGTCAGGGATCCATCCTCGGACAACTACGCAAGCTTGGTTGTTCTTGTGACTGGTCTCGTTTATGCTTCACGCTCGATGATCAACGAAGCTACGCAGTACAAGAAGCATTCAAGCGATTGTTTGATCAAGGCATGATTTATCGGGGCGATTATCTTGTGAACTGGGACCCTGTAACACAAACAGCTCTTGCAGATGACGAGGTAGAGTATGAAGAAAAAAACAGTTTTCTTTGGCATCTCCGCTATCCTCTCACTGACGGTAGTGGTCATATCACTGTCGCTACGACAAGACCAGAAACCATGCTCGGTGATGCAGCAATCGCAGTCTCTCCGCAAGACGAACGCTATAAGCATCTCGTCGGCAAAAGCGTGCAACTCCCCCTTACAGGAAGGGTGATCCCCATCCTTGCTGACAGACGCATTGACTCTACATTTGGTTCAGGAGCTGTCAAAGTCACACCGGCCCATGATCCCAACGACTATGAAATGGGCATAGAACATGATCTTCCTATGATCAATATCATGACACCTGAGGGAAAAATCAATGAAGTAGGGGGTGTTTTCGCGGGGCTTTCTATAGAAGAGGCTCGAGCAGCAGTTGTAGAAGCGATGAATCAACAAGGTCTTTTAGCGAAGATAGAGCCCTATAAACACCGCGTCGGTGTTTCTTACCGCTCTAAAGCTGTCATTGAACCTATGCTATCTAAACAGTGGTTTGTTCGTATGAGTGCTTACAAAGAGCGTCTTCGCACTCTTGTAGAAAATAAAACTGTGCACCTCCTACCAGAAACATGGGAAGGGACCTATTTTTACTGGATTGACAATTTGAAAGATTGGTGTATTTCAAGACAACTATGGTGGGGTCATAGGATTCCCATTTGGTATTGTAAGGAAGACCCCAATATCATGCTTTGCCATGTGGGAGAGGGAGCACCGGAACAAGTACAAAAGAACCCCTCCGCATGGACACAGGATGAAGATGTTCTCGACACATGGTTTTCCTCTGCTTTATGGCCTCTTAGCGTTTTAGGATGGCCAGGCCAAACAAAAGATCTAGAGAAATTTTATCCAAACAGCACACTGATCACGGGTCATGACATTCTCTTTTTTTGGGTTGCACGTATGATCTTTATGGGAGACGCTATGAGTAGCACACCCCCTTTTCCAGAAACGTTTCTTCACGGACTTATCTATGGGAAGTCCTACTGGACAACGCACGAAGGGGCGATCCATTACGTCACAGGAGAAGAGCGTTTAGCTTATGACCTTGGTAAGCCTCTACCTCCCGGAGTTCAATGTAGATGGGAAAAAATGTCAAAATCAAAAGGCAACGTCATTGACCCTATTGAAATCATCGATACATTCGGCGCCGATGCCATGCGGATGGCACTTTGTTCGAGTGCTACGCAAGCAAGGCAAATAGACCTCGATAGACGGCGTTTTGAAGAATATAAGAATTTTGCCAATAAGATCTGGAACGGAGCGCGTTTTGTCTTCATGCACTTAGAAGATCTTGAGCCTTCTTCACTAGCACAAGGAATTGATGAAAATCTCTATAGTTTAGAGGATCGCTGGATTCTCTCTCTTCTTTGCAAAACAATCCAACAAGTCGAGGATGCACTCTCTTCATACCACTTTGATAAAGCAGCCACCCTAGCGTATGATTTCTTCTGGAGAGAATTTTGTGCCTACTATGTAGAGATAAGTAAGCCTTGTCTACTGCGTAAAGTAGGGTCCCCTTCTTTACGAGAGAATAAGCAAAAGCTCCTTGCTATCATCTTGCATGCTACTTTGCGACTCCTACACCCTATGGCCCCCTTCATCACAGAGGAATTATTCTCTTTATTACGCGCAAAATTTCTAGTAGAACCAGCGTCTATCTGTGATCCACTAGTTCGAGAGAGCTTGATCGCTTTGCAAGCAAAAGCATGCGCTATAGCCCCCTACCCTTCTCTATCTGACAGAGTGGACCCTGCAGCAGAAAAAACATTCCTTCTTCTGGAAACGGTTTTAACAGCATTGCGCAATCTACGCGCAGAAATGCAACTTCCCCCCTCTACCGCTACAGATGTGTGGATTCTTGGAGATCCTGCTCACGCAGAACTTCAAGAAATCATGTGCCACGGCACCATCCTGACCTCTCTTGTCAAAGTCCATCAACTGACGCAAAAAGCTCAAGATCATCCTCTGCCTCCTTTAAGTGCAAGCAAATGGGTAGGCTCTTTGCAGATCTTGATCCCCTTACCTGAAGAACTCAAGCTTAAAGAAAAAGAGCGTTTAACAAAAGAAATCGATAGACTCCATAAACAACTTAGCTCGTTGCACGATAAGCTTCATCAGGAAGAATTTAGACAAAGAGCACCTATGGAGATCATTGCGAAACTTGATCTGCAACAAAAAGACTTGAGTCAGGCCCTAGAAGATGCTAAGATGAGACTTTTGAGCTTAGGTAATTCTTAAACGAGAACACCATGCCTTTCCCATCGCCTAATGATATAAAGTTATCTCATCCTCTTCCCCTAGAAGATGCTCTGCTAATCATGCAACATCGCCAAACAATTGCTAACCTCCTCACGGGAAAAGATCAGCGTTTTGTCATCATCTTGGGCCCTTGTTCTCTTCATCATGCAGAATCGGCTCTCATCTATGCTGAGCATGTACGAGCCTTGCAAAGAGAGGTAGGAGATAGCTGCTTTCTCGTAATGCGAGCTCATGTGGAAAAACCAAGAACATGCTTTGGATGGAGAGGACTACTTTACGACCCTTTTCTTTCCGGAGAAGAAGACCTCCTCCAGGGGATCCACGTGAGTAGGGAACTTCTTGTACAACTTGCCCATATAGGCGTGCCTCTTGCTTGTGAATTCCTGGACCCCCTAACAGCTCCTTTTTTCTCAGATCTCATTTCTTGGGGGATGATTGGAGCTCGTACTAGCGCTTCTCCCATCCATCGACAACTAGCTTCCTCTCTCCCCCTACCTGTTGGGTTCAAAAACAGCATAGATGGCAATTGGCAGTCGGCCCTGCACGGCGCCCTTGTTGCCGGATCCTCTCACAGTTTTTTGCATCTGACGGATCATGGAACCCTCTCTACCCAGACGAGCCGAGGCAATCCCTATACGCATGTCATTCTACGGGGAGGAAATCAAGATACGAACTTCGATGCTGCTCATGTTTTTATGGTCACAGAGCAGTGCGCACAAGCTGGTCTCAACCATCGACTGCTCATCGACTGCTCCCACGGTAATAGCCACTATCGCCACCAAGATCAGCCTGTTTGTTTCTCCTCTGTCTTGCAGCAATATCAAAATCACCCTACTCTTATCTTGGGCACTATGTTAGAAAGTCACATAGAAGAAGGAAAACAATCCCTTCCTTCATCGCATTTATCCCCTTATAAATCCGTCACAGATAGCTGCCTTGGCTTGGAGATAACAAAAGAGCTCATTTTCTTTGCGCATAAACAGCTCAGCTCTCTTCCTTTATGCAGATAGGATGCACCCACAGCTGATGTTTCCAATCTAGAAGAAGTTCCCCATTCTTGGCACGTACTTCAGCGCGGTAGGTTAAAATCCCTTTCCTCTGTTCATAAGAATCACCAGTTAAACGATACACAGTGTAGTCCATGCGATGAGCAATAGGATGGGTCCATATTTGCTCCGTATAATCTTTGCCCACCACGTATAAGTAGAGCATGGGTTCCTGAGACATAGCCTCCCTAGGAAGGTACCATTCAACAATCAATTGCTCCCCTTTTGGCGGATGCTGTGCTCTTGGATCCGGTGTTTGTAAAGCTGAGCTTGCAAGAGAACAAGCCTCCACTCGATCTTGTACAACAGAAAGAAAGTATCGCTGACAACTGCATAGGAAAAGCGATAAGAGGATTGTTGCGATTTTTTTCATAGGTAGATATGATCCTCTCTCCTTAAGGAGAAAAATTATGTCAAAAGAGGCTGTTTATGGTGTGGTATTCAGCGATGATAGGACAAAAGTTCTTTTAGTGCAACGTAGAGACTTACCCGTCTGGGTACTCCCCGGAGGAGGGCTAGATCCTGAGGAAAGTCCCTCCCTAGGAGTTATTCGCGAAGTTCTCGAAGAAACAGGACTACAAACAAGGCCTTTACGCCAAATTGCTGAGTATCTCCCTGTCAATCGCCTCACACAGCGTACGCATTTTTTTGAATGTCAAGTGATCGGCGGAAAGATTGCTTTAAATCCAGAAGCAAGGGACATTGCTTTTTTTTCTTTACAAGCCTTGCCCTCCCGGCTAGCCCCTCCCTTTGCTCTATGGATCCAAGATGCTCTTAGGGACTCTCCTTGTATCACAAAGAAAACAGAAGGAGTAACCTACGGTGTACTCATGAAATTATTGTGTTTACATCCAATTCTTATTCTGCGCTATCTTTTAACCAAGATCGGCATCAGGTTCAATTATAGAAAAACTACAAGGGATTGATCTTCGTCTCTAATCTGATGACTTCCTCGAGTTGATTGCGAAACTCAGGGCGTTCTTAAATCAACGGATCGTCCCATGATTTCACTAAGCTCTGATTCCATACTTACAAAGCTGAAAAGGTGAGGAATGTGCTGTTCTTCGAACCGCACTAGGATATCCACATCGCTTTGACTTGTAAATTTTTGAGTCAAAACAGACCAAAAAAAAGCGAGATAAGTGATGTGATGCTCTTGACAAAAGCATTCCAGTCTATCTTTTCTCCAATGAACGGGAAACTCGTTCATCCTATCCTCTCCTTAGATTGCTAATGACACTTTTATAACTATTTATGAAAAAAACAACTATTACCTCATAGAGTATGAATAAAATGTTAACACTATGGTAAACAATGTAGGACATACGTCTCTAGTAAAACCATCGATTGCTCTTTGCCTCGGTTTGCCTAGCTCTTCCTGTAGGCAAACCGAGAAAAACTCATCTTGGATAAAAGTTGACGTTTTCGCCTAGAGAGCGGTATACTTTGCTTGGGTTACCGCCCTCAATGGAAAAGTGTGTATGTATGGATTTTTTTGATTTAGTTGTTCCCTTTCTCGAGATTTTTGTCATTTCGATTGCGATCAACTATCTCCTTTCTTTTTTTTGGAATACGCGCTCTATGGATCTTGTTTTAGGGTTACTCGCCTTCCTTGTACTCTTTGCCGTTTCTTCATGGCTTCATTTTCCTATTTTGCATAAAATCACTATCCTCACAGCGAATGTGGCTGCCATTGCCCTTTTAGTCATCTTCCAGCCCGAGCTTCGAGTCGCCCTTTCTAAACTCAGCCTTAAAGGGAAGCGCTTTCGCGAATATACAGAATACGATAAATTTCTAGACCAGTTAACCAATTCTGTCTACCGCCTATCAGAAAAACATACGGGAGCTCTTATCGTCTTGGAAAATGAAGACCTCTTGAATGAGTTTGCTCATAAAGGAGTTCTGCTGAATGCTGATTTTTCCTCTGAACTTTTGGAATCCATTTTTGCTGTGAACACCCCTCTCCATGATGGTGCTGTCATCGTAAGAGATCGCAAGATCATCGCAGCAAGCGTGATCCTTCCTCTTGCTGAAGACAACTTTCAACTTAGTCGCTCTGTAGGAACAAGACACCGAGCTGCCTTGGGTGCTAGCCAAGCCACGGATGCTTTGATTATCATCATCTCTGAGGAAACAGGGAAGGTATCACTGGCAAGAGATGGGGTGATTACAAGAGGCGTAAAAGCTGACCGTTTTAAGGCTGTTGTCAGAAGTGTTTTTACTCCCTTGCCTCAGCAAAAAGAACTGCGTGTGCAGTACAAACTACGTGAGTGGCTTAGACAATGAGAGTATTCTTTACGCGTTTTTTCTTAGATAATTGGCATAGAAAAGCCGTGGCTTTCCTTTTGGGTACCATTATATGGCTGACGATCAATCACTCTTTGACCACTACAAAAACTCTTTCCAGCGTTCCAGTCCGCATCATCAATCTTCCCGAAGGTATGACGATTGAAGGTATGCAGAGCAATCAAAGGCTGAGCAAAAAACTCGATCTCATCTTGATTGGCAATATCAATATGTTAGATACACTCAATGCCTCTGATATTGAGGTTGTCATCGACGCAAGCCATAAAACAGGACAATGGGAAGCGATCATCTCCAAGAAAAACCTCCTTTCTCTCAATACAGAGCTTGATATTGCCAAAGGTATTTCTAAGGTCTATCATCCAAATATCCCCTTAAAGATGACCAAACTCGTCACAGAAACAATCCCTGTAACGATTACTCGTCCTATTGGAGAATCTCCTAGGGGCTATCAGTTTTTGGATATTTGGCCCTATCAAACCCCTTTAACAATCACAGGCCCTGAGGATGTCATTCGCAGGTTACGTGCAAAAGAACAAAAGATCACGTTTAACCTTAATGACATCTCTAAGACTCAACTCGATCAGATCGTATCTGCAGGAAAATCCTCCTCTAAAGATCACGTTGTGAGTTTTCTTGTTCCTCAACAATGGAAACAGATTCATATTCCTCTGCTTTCAGATTCCCCCCTCTTGCTTGATGATACCCCCAATGAGCCTATCCTCATCAACTTTTTACGCTGCGACCTACTCCCCTTGGACTCTTCTGTATTGATCTCGTTATTTTATCTTCCCGAATACTCTGCCATTTATAACCCCTCGTCATTGCATATCCTTGCCAACGATCTTATTGGGGAGAATCACGGCTTGTTTACTATTAAAATCCCTCTCTATGCGCAAGGAGTCGATAGACTGTTCACACAGATCATCAAGAATCGCATCCTCATCTCTATCACACCTCTTCCTTTGGCTCAAACACATGCCTTAGACTGGGAGATTTTATTCATTAACCCCACAAGACTTGAAGAAGAGTATGTATCTACTTTAATGTCTGACGACTCGGATGAACACACGCAGACAATGAATCCTAGGATGAAGGAAGAGTATTTACGTAACCGTTTTAGAAGCTATATGAATAGATTCCGCCTTTACACGGCTGAGGGAAAGAAATTCAGTCTCACCGCTAAGGTAAATAACTCTTCTATAGACATCAGACAGTCGGGAGAATAACAAAGCACTATTGCGCTTGCGTACTATTTGCTTCAAGGAGCTTTAAGTATTTATAAAAAGCCGTGTGACCATTGTATACCGAGATGATAAAGCCTTCTTGTCCCAAGAGACATCCTCTTTTGAAGATGTAGCTTTTGATAAAGGCTCCAAGTCCATGAAAAATTGCTTTTCCTACAGAAGCGCTCTTCTTCCCTCGGTGCTGTTTGGCAAATAAAGAGCTATAACTCTGCATCTTATGTAAAAAATCCTCTATTTTACGATAAGGTTCATGGTCCATCGTATAACGAAGATGTTGCATACGCAGGGGCCCCTGTATGATTTTCTCATGAACCTCAGCTTGATCAAATTGCGTTGTTTTGCGGTGATAGAGTCTATACACCCAATCTGGGTGCCATCCAGCACAACCACGAATCCATTTTCCTCGCAAATAGTTCTTTCTCAAAATACCGTAGATGACACCAGGATCTAGCGTTGAGTGAAGAATTTCTTGAGAAAGTTCAGGACTTAACACTTCATCACTATCCAATGAAAGGATATAATCATGAGTTGCTAGAGAACTCGCGATATTATGGGTCGGCCCAAATCCTTGGAAAGCATGCGTACATACGCGAACATTCGGAAACTGCTCGGCAATCTTGATCGTTTCATCTGTGGATCCCGTATCTAGCACGAGCACTTCAGGAAAATCTTTCACAGACATGAGCGTCTTGCCAAGAGTCTCCGCACTATTTTTAGTAAGAATGGTTACGCTAATCACGAATACTTCCTTTTTTCCGCAGATTCTCTCATGCTTTTTTATTTTTTTCACCTAAAATGTATTGCTGTAAAATAGTGCTCTTTATAGTGTAAAAAAAGAGATCTTCCTAAGGAGAACAGTTACCCCACCATGCCTATAGAACAAAAATTTCGTATGACTCACTCTACAGGAATTCCTTGGATCCATCGCTTTCTTCAGTCTCATCAGGATCCTCAGATCCCCTTGCTGCCTAAAAAAGCACAAAAAGCTTTAACTCGCATCAGTAAAGAGATTATACTGCATGGTATCCCATCCCATCTGCAATTAGCCTATGTTCACCCTCACGTTAACAAAGGGGTGTTTTTACGAGAGGATGCTTCCCCTATTCGCAAGGGAAGTCTTATTGGTGCTTATACAGGAGCTTATGAGCTTGTACCCGGAAATGAAATGCGAGAAACCTCTTATTGCTATGATGTTGTGCAAGAGATTAGTCTCACACAACATCAAAAAAGTTATGTTGTAAAAAGACAGGATAAACTCCCGCCCTGTAGAGACTACTCCATTCAGACAAACGCTCTTCGTAAGGGCAACTTCACAAGGTTTATCAATCATAGTTCACTAGAACCTAATATAGAAGCAAGACTCTACAAATTACCTCAAGGAGAAATCGAAGTGTTTCTCTTTGCAAAAAAAGAAATCCTTCCCGGAGAACAGCTCTTAAGTAACTATGGAGGATCTTACTGGCACGTGCTCCCCGTAATCCCAAGCTCTATAAGACCTACTACCTATCAGCTTCAGGGTCATCGAGCTCGTCATCTTCATCCGGAGAAAAATTTATCACCAGGACAGCAAAAGCACCTCCTGCTCTTACGCAATCCTTCCCCTGAATTAGAACCAAGCGTAGAGTCTTCTTGGCTCTATAAGAAATTGCAAAAAGAGCTGCCAGCGCTTTCCTTAAAGCAACAAAATGAGTTAGATACTCTTGAGGAGATTCTCCTGGAACGAGGACTTCCAAGGCGCTTTACGCTTATACGCTCATCACCTGTATGGACAATTACTCTAGAGCACACAGCTTCTCCCATATATCCAGGTGAGTGGGTAGCCCCCCTTGCTGGCACACTATCTTTTACCTGGGAACCTGAATCTCTTTGTCTTACTGCTACAACAAGGAAAAACCTTTTTCTTTTAACAAATAAGCACCCCAATGCCTTCACAAGATTACCAAGACGCTCTGATGGCAATCTTGCTCTTCTCCAAGCTTACCATCCAGAAAGAAAAGAAGTCGTCCTTATAGCCTACGCTACACAAGTGATCCTCCCTGGTGACAAACTTGTCTTACAACAAAACTTCTAATCTATGAGAATAAGAATATTGTCTCTAGTTCTTCTCTGGAAAGGCCCCCGTGAGCTCCATAAAAGTTCTGCTCAAACTTATGTGGGTAATACCACCATACAGCCTCACCCAGATATGGAAGGATGACCAGGTTCCCTACACGTTGTAAAAAGCGCTCAGAAACAGGCTGACTGCCAAAGAAACCTCTTTGCATCAGATCTTTCACTTGCCATACTTCAGCTCTCCCACTCAGTGCTCGTTGTAATTGTATCTGAGCCTGTACAAGATATCTTTCTTCGATATGAAGAAAAAAATCACGACACGAGCCTGCAGGTATAAGCTTCTCTCCCCTAGCATTGCGTTGCACTAGGGTTTCTAGCTCAGGACAAAGAATATTCACATAGAGCACTTTCTTTGGGTGTACGGGAACCATCCCGTGATCTGCTGTCACAAGCAGAGCGACCTTACGAGACAAATAAGGCATTAGCTCTCTTTCTAGTATATCAAGGCAATGTCTGATAGCTCTTGCAAAATGACTTGATCGAACTCCTTTACGATGGCCCATTGCATCAATATTCCCGTAGTACAAAAATGCGTAAATCTTCTTCTGTTTTGGCGTCATAAATAGCTCTCGTAATGTCTGAACACCCTGAGCTAGATGTAAATAGGAAAGGCGATGAGCGCCCTGACAAAGGGCCTGAGAGTAGGGAGATCTACTCAAATTGGCCTCTTGGAGAACATATGACTCCACTCCTTGATGATGCAACTTCTCATAGAAAGAGGGAAACGGGAAAAAGGCTCTTGGTGGATGCTGGGAACTAAGTAAAGAATTCTCCACACAATCTCCCGCAAGGGAAAATAATAAGGGGGAGATCATCTTGTCTACAAGAGGCTCATACTGATACCACTCATAGATGCCCGTTTGTCCTACTTCTAATCCCGTATGCATTGTGGTCACATGGGCTGCTGTAGTCGAGGGGAACTGAGAAGAAATAGGGGTCGCTATCCCACCCTGTAAAAACCGCTGTAAAAAAGGATGATCACAAAACTGTTCGAAAAAAGTCCATCCTAGCGCATCAAGGAAAAGCACAATTACCCCCTCCACTTCCTTGGGATAATAGCAACTTTCTGGGAGGGCAAACTCTTTGTCTTTTCCTGTCAGTAAATAGAAAATGGTCGCTGGGATTCTAGAAAAGCTCAAAGAGTCATAAACAGGTTTTTGCAAATGAGAGGAAAGGAAGGAGGAACGAAGCAGCGCCTTAGCTGTTTCTTGATAAGAGCTCATGTGTATCCTTGCAGTTGACGAGCAATCCCTTGTGCAGCTACAAAAGCTCCTGTCCAGGCATTTTGAAAATTAAAGCCTCCTGTAATCCCATCAATATCCACTACCTCTCCGGCAAAGTAAAGACCTGGAAAGCGCTTACTTTCCATAGTTTTTTGTGAGATCTCTTGAAGAGAAACTCCCCCACAAGTGACAAATTCTTCTTTATTGGTACTCTTCCCTACCATAGTGAAATGGCTTCGTATCAGTGTTTCTTTTAAGTCCTGTAGTTCGCGTGACGAGACTTGTGACCAATTTTTTTCTTCGGGCAGATGAGCTTGGAAAACGATGGCCCTCCACAAGTTTTTGGAAAGAGAAAACAGAGGGGTAGTCATCACAGGTTTGCTTCCTTGTTGTTTCTTTGCCTCCAAAAGTTTGTCTTGTACCGTGGATTCTTTTTCTCCTGTCCAATTCACTAGAATAGTAGCGTGATAATGCATTTGAGCAAGTTCCTTAGCGGCAAAGGCAGAGAGCTTGAGGATAGCAGGTCCACTAAGTCCCCAATGAGTGATCAATAAAGGCCCCTGATAAGAAAAACGGGTTCCATGTAGGGAAATGATCGCTTGAGGCACTGTTGAACCGCTAAGCATATGTAGCCACTCTTCTTTGCATGTGAAAGTAAATAAAGAGGGCAGTGAGGGCTCTAGGGGAATCCCCATCTGTGCAAGTAGATCTAACATCTTACCACTTCCTCCAGTGGAAACCAGAACTGCATGACTCTCTAGGCTCGTCCCCCCTCGCGTCTTTACATACCACTTACCTTCTTTATATTGCATCTCTACAACTTCTTGTTCTAGTAAAAGAGAAGCTCCTTGTTTTTGTAAACAGGTCAGTAAACAGTCTATAATCGTTTGCGATCGATTGGTGACTGGGAACATCCTCCCATCAGACTCTACTTTAAGGGACACTCCCTTTTCCTCTAACCACTGGATCATATCCCTTGGCTGAAACTGCATAAAACAGCTTCGCAAAAAATCTTTGCCCCGCGGATAATTCTCGATAAGGGCTTTAACATCGAAGCAATGGTGTGTGACATTACAACGTCCTCCCCCTGAAATCTTCACTTTAGCAAGAGGCTGTCTTGTTTTCTCCAGAAGAACAATACGCAGGGAAGGGCATAGATTTCCCAATATAGCCGCTGCAAAGCAACCTGCAGCACCGGCTCCTATAATGACAACATCCTCCATGTACTCGACTCCAAGCTCCTTGATGATGATCTAAGAAGCTCAGCATACAGGAAGTTGATAAGAAAAGAAAAAAAAATCGAGTAGGAATCACTCCCTACTCGATTTCTTCTTTATACAAAAAGACTACTTTGCAGCGGCCTTTTTTGCAGCTCTGCGGGCTGGAGCTTTTTTTGCTACTTTCTTTACAGCCTTACGAACTGTTTTCTTAGCAGCTTTTTTTGCAGCCTTACGAACTGTTTTCTTAGCAGCCTTACGAACTGTCTTTTTTGCTACAGCTTTCTTAGCCATAATAACTTCTCCTTTTTTGGTAGAGGTGTTATTGTTTTTGTTTTCCCTCTATACTTTTAATATATAAAAATATTTATTAATTTTAAATTTTTTTTTACACATTAAATATAAAGGAATTAAAAAAATATTAAGAAAACCATTGACAGACACTTGTGAAACACTCTCTCGCAATAAATTTTTTTTATAAAAAAAAGAAAAAAAGCCAGACTTTTTATAAAAAACCTAGCTTTTTTTAAGAAATAAACTAACGTACAACCCACTCAATTCTTTCGATTTTATCCCCTTGTCGGATATTTTGCATAACTTCAAATCCAGCCACTGTCTGCCCAAATACCGTATACTCTCCATCCAAAAAAGGAACCTTATCTAGGGTGATATAAAACTGCGACCCACTCGAGCGTTTACTTGGGTTAACCTGGTCGGGAAGACGTGCCCAAGCGAGCGCTCCGTGTTCATGCTTGAGTCCTATCTCCGCAGGTAGAGTATATCCAGGTCCTCCCCTTCCCGTTCCAGTAGGGTCTCCCCCTTGAATGACGAAATTTGGGACCATTCGATGAAAAAGCAGGCCATTGTAAAAGCCCCCTTCAATCAACTGTTTAAAATTCGTCACAGAAAGAGGGGCTCTTTCAGGAAATAATTGACATTCGATCACCCCTTTAGAAGTATGAATAATCGCATAATAAGTTTTATCCTTTTCAAACGAGCACGTTTGGGTAGGTTCAGAAAATTTCATCGTAGTATTCTCTCCAGCAGAACATGTCAATAAGGCCGCTGAGCAAAGGCCAGCAAGCAGTACCATTTTCTTAGAAAGGGAAAAAAATTGCATTCGTTCTCCTTACTTTCTTATAAAAGTTATTGGTGAGTCGGCAAGCCTCAAGATAAAAGCAAGCCACCTAGCAAAGGATACTGTAACAGGAAGATCTAAATGACGTCTAGAAAAAAAGCCCACTCAAGCAATGCTGCTAAGCAGTGTTGCTTGAGTTGAGCTAAAAAATTAGCAACCGCAACCTGGGCGGTTCTTATAATCCTGCTGATGTACAGGTACTGCAGGCTTAATTTCCTCTTTATGCGTTGGATTAATTAGATGTTTTTCTTGTTGTTTTTTAGGTTTTCTACGTTCTCTCATTTTTTTCTCCTTATTTATCACATAGAGCAAACACTCTACTAACTAGATTATCCTATATATTAAGTATTTTTTACATATTTCAGTTACAAAGAATTAACAAAAAAACTACAATTATAGGCGTAAGTAAAAGAGCTGCTGGGGGTTATTTTTTTATGTACATGCCTTTATCGGAAGAACTCAGACCCGCCTCTTTAGAAGAGGTCTTTGGTCAAGAGAGTGCTTTAGACCAAAAAGCGTTGTTTTTTCTCTCTCTATCTGCACAAAAACCGCTATCTCTGCTTTTTTGGGGCCCTCCTGGTTGTGGTAAAACGACCCTGATGAAAATTTACCTTCGCACTTTTTTAGGGAGGCAGTTTTTCTTTCACCCTGCATTTCATGGGCTTACAGACTTAAGAAAGTGGCTAGATGAAGTAGAAAAGACCCCGCTACTCTCACAAACAGCCCTTCTCGCTATTGATGAGATCCATCGTATGACTAGAGTGCAGCAAGACGCCCTTCTTCCCTACTTGGAAAGAGGAACTTGTACTCTTATAGGAGCTACAACAGAAAACCCCTCTTTTTGTTTACAAGGAGCCTTACTTTCCCGTATACGAGTGATTCCCCTCAAAACCCTTGAAGTAGAGGCTCTACACAAAATTCTACAAAGAGCTCTTCATAAAAAAGGTCTTTCTTCTCTTTCCATGGCTCAGCAACAATGGCTTGTTCACTCATGCAAAGGAGATGCAAGGCATCTATTGAATAGTCTAGAGAATCTCCTGGCCCACCCATCCCCTGTTTCGCTCTCAGAGCAGGAATTCTACGCTCTTTTCTCGCAAAAGCCCCCTCTTTATGATAAGCATAAAGACGCACATTATGGTTTGATCTCCGTACTCCATAAATCTATTCGAGGATCAGATCCCGATGCTGCTTTATACTGGCTCTCTCGAATGCTAGAAGCAGGAGAAGACCCAAATTATCTAGCAAGACGCCTTGTTCGCATCGCGGTGGAGGATATAGGCTTAGCTGACCCTACTGCGCAACGCATCGCTTTGGAGGCTTGGCAAACCTATGAACGCCTGGGCTCTCCCGAAGGAGAGCTTGCTCTTGCCCAAGCCGTTCTTTTTCTCTCCCTTGCCCCCAAAAGCAACTCCGTTTACACAGCTTTTTCTAAAGCTAAAGAAGTAGCCAGAGCCACTTCTCATCTTCCCCCTAAAAACACCTTTATTCAGCCTGCCAATACCTTTATGCGCACACAGGGCTTTGGTCTTGATTATCAATACGACCATGAGGTCGAAGGCGGTGTATCTGGGCAAGATTATTTTCCCGAAGGCCTTTGCCCTCAAAACTTCTACGAACCAAAAGAGCTCGGATTTGAGCGAGACATGAAAAAAAGAAAGACGTTCTTTGCCAAGAAAAGAAAAGATCGCGGTACGAAATAGAGGCCACAAGAAATCATGCAAGGATAATGATCCACCGCCATTGCAATGCTTTTTCTAGAGAAGAAGTCCTCTATTTGCTACAGTGAGTCTTATGGATAAGGATTTTTCTATAGAAAAAGCTAAGAAGTTTCTTGCTAGCCAAGAAAAAGACCTCGAGGAACAAAAAGAGCTAAAGAGACTCGCTGCTTTAGAGCTCGCAATTTCCGTCTTAAAGTCCATGTTTTCTCACACACCCGTCGAAGTCTATTTAGTCGGATCCATCACCCGACCTCTCGCATTTCACGCTGGTTCCGACGTGGATATTGTGGTAAAAAATTTTAAAGGAGATAGGTTTGAGCTGTGGACACAACTGGAATCCAAGCTGCAAAGAACCGTGGAGGTTATTCTTTTTGAAAATTGTCTTTTTCAAGAACATGTGATAACACAAGGACTTAGGGTAACATAAATGGAAAAATATACAATTCTACTTGGATACTACAATAAACAGTATTTTATCATCCAAAAACTACAAAAGCAACTACCCAATATCGACCTATCTATTTATGAAAATAGATATGTGTTTTCTATGAAAACACAACAGCTGTATACAGCCATTGAAGACTTGCTCAAGCAAATTGCCAGAAACTTTGAGAACCACATCGAAGAAATTTCCTTATTTCATAAAGAACTTCTTCTGCGACTCCACATGGATATTCCTTCGATACGCCCTCGTGTACTTTCTGAAAAAAGCTTCCTTTTTTTAGACAAATTACGAATTTTTCGTCACTTTATTCGGCATGCTTACGACTGTGAGTTACAAGAAAAAGAACTACGCGACATTCAAGAAAAACTAAAAGATTCGTTTTCTCTCTTAGAAGAAGATCTTTTGCAGTTTAGGAAATTTGTGGAACAACTTGCCTGCTGAAAAAAAATAAAGGCGATTTATGGATATCCTTACAGAAATGATCAGCCTTTGTCGCATGTACACACAAAACAAAAGACCTCCACTCTAAAAGAGCTCTGTTACTGTAAGGTTTTGTTGGATAACTGGAAGAGGAAAACCAACAAAAATAAACCGCCTTTAGGAAGAATCCGCTAACTATCGCTAACCAGACCCTTGCCTTATAGTAATAATATATGTTAACACATTTAATTTCATTTATATTTTTAAAATAAATCATAACAATATAACAACAAACGCATTAAGATAATAAATTATTGACAAAGAACATGATTATTCTCTATACTGAGTATCCTAATAAAGGGGTGGTATGTCTTTAGATGATCTATATAAGAAGAAGCATGAAGCGCTTTTATCGCAGTTCCCCGCGAGATGTTCCACACAAGTATTATATGAGCGCTTGCTTGCCTTTGGCAAGAACTTGCCCCCCTTGGAACAGGATATCCGCGAAGAGCGTTTCCTTGTAGAGGGATGTCAAAGCGAAGCCTATCTCAGGTCTCATCTATGCTCAGAAGGAAGGATTTGGTACGAAGTACAAACAGAGGCCCTGCTTTCTGCTGGACTGATGGCTCTTTTACTTGCTATCTACCATGGAGAACCCGTGGACTTAATCCTTTCTTATCCCCCTCTCTTTTTACAAGAACTCAATCTTGCTAAACATCTATCTCCTGGAAGATCCCACGGTCTTGCAAGCCTTTATAAGCGTATGAAACAAGATGCGTTTGTTTTGCAATGGCAAGCCAAACTCACCATATCTACATAAAAACATATTGAAAGACAAAACGACTTGTACTATTTGAAGTATAAGGATTTTTGTTATATGAAATTACACAATTCGTTTTTTACTATTGCGACTCTGCTACTTCCTGGTTGCCTTTCTATGTCAAAGCAGGAAAAGACACGAGATCTCTACGCAAACGTGGACCTTCACCCAAACCTTATGCAGGGGCTACAGTCTTCTTTCTTTATAGAAGGAACGTGGCCTAACCCTCATTGGTGGGAAGAATTTCATCAAGAAGAACTCTCTACACTCGTCAACTATGCTTTAGAGAATAGTCCCACTCTTCATGTGGCTCAACAACGCCTCTTAGCAGCAAAAGAACAATCACAAATAGTTCGAGCCTCACGCTTCCCTTCCTTATTCTTTCAAGCAGAAGACAATTGGCAGTATTTAAGTCAAAATGGCTTTACTCACTTACTCAACCCCTCTCTCCCTCTGAATGGTTATGAGGTAGACCTTTCTCTTGCCTTTCAGTATGAGTTTGATTTTTTTGGAAAAAATAAAAATCGTTTGCTAGCTGCTCTTGGACAAGCCAAAGCAGAGGAGGCTGAGCTTGCCGAAACCGCATTAATTCTCACAAGTGCACTCACACAGAGCTATTTTGCCTATCTCATAGATCACGCTAAGAAAGAGCTTTATGAACAACTCTGCCACATCCAACAAGAAAGACTCTCTATACAAGCTAAGTTACAAGAACAAGCACTTTCTTCTCATCTTCCTTTACTTCTTGATGAGGAAAAGTACCAAGCAACAAAACAAAACCTTCTTGGTATACAAGAAGAAATCGAAGTGCAGCAGCATCAAATCAATCTTTTGGCAGGCCGCAGTCCGGATGCACCAGTCACTCTTGGGTCATTAGCAAGTACACTTCCTCCCTTTCCCCTACCAGTAGATCTGTCCCTCAACCTATTGTCAAGGAGACCAGATCTCTTGGCTCAGCTCTGGCGTGTTGAAGCCTTAGCTCATGAAGTAAGCGCTGCTAAAGCAGATTTTTTTCCAGATATTAACCTTGCTGCCTTAGCTGGTCTTGGTAGTGTACACTTTGCAAGTCTCTTCCAATCAAGCTCCAAGCGTGCAGGACTCACACCAGCTCTACAGCTCCCCCTCTTCACCGCGGGTTCCATTCGAGCAAATATTCGACAAAAACATGCACTTTTTACAAGTGCTGTCTGGGAGTATAACCAAATGCTTTTACATAGTGCTAGGGAAATTGGAGATCTCTTATCTCATATGCGCTCTGTTTTTGCCCAAAAAGATCTTCAACAAGACATCGTGGCAAAAGCTAAACAGCGCTACGATCTCATTCAGCATAGACAACAGGGAGGACTAGAGAACACTCTAACACTCCTCTCTTATCAAGAAGAACTCTTGCATCAGTCCCTACAAGAGCTTTCTCTTCTTTATTATCAATATGCTCTCACTTGTAAGCTAATCCAAGCCCTCGGGGGTGGATTTATTGCAAACTCTTCTCCCTTAGAAGGAGGATCATGAACAGGTCTTATAAAATTGCACTTAGTTTGACAGCCGGTTTCTTGTCTCTTTCCTTACTAAGTGCCTGGTTACTGTATTTTCGACATCGGGCCTATACAGACGATGCTTATGTTCAAGGCAATCTTGTCACCATCACTCCCTTACAAGATGGGTTTGTACAGTCCATCCTAACAGATGATACTTTCTTGGTCCGAAAAGGACAACTTCTAGCTCTTCTCGATAATACGAATGCTCTCCTGGCTCTGGATGGTGCTAAAGAGCAACTCGCTATCAAAGTTCGAGAAATTGCCGGAGCATTTCACGAACTCTTCGCTTTACAAGCTGAGGTCCAAGCGGAAAAAGCAGACTTTTTACAAGCTGTCCAAGATTATGAACATCGCTTGGCCGTCTTAGAGATCGGAGGAGTTTCTGTAGAAGACTTTGAACATGCGGAAGCTAGTTTAAAAAGATCGTTCTTTCTCCTTATGCAAACAGAGAGCTTGGTCAGAAAGCAACAAGCTTTCTTATTAGGTACAGCTATTGCCACGCATCCAGAAGTCCTGGCCAAAATAGATCTCGCTAAACAAGCATTTGTCAATCTCCACAGAACCAAGATCTACTCTCCCGTCGAAGGACTTGTGGCACAAAGAACCGTGCAAGTTGGAACCTGGATTTCAGCTGGAACCCCCCTCATGGCAGTGATCCCCCTAGATCAAATCTGGGTCAATGCCAACTTCAAAGAGACGCAAATGAAGCGTATGCGTATAGGTCAGCATGTCACATTAACATCTGATCTCTACGGTAAGGATGCCGTCTTTCAAGGAACGATTATTGGTCTTCCTGGGGGGGCTGGGAATATATTTTCTCTTCTACCTCCTCAGAACCTCTCGGGTAACTGGATCAAGATCGTACAGCGACTTCCCGTTCGAGTCGCTCTAGACCCCCATGCTCTTTCACACTACCCTTTGCGTCTTGGATTATCTATGAAAGCTACTGTAGACTTACGAAAATCTGGCCCCTTAGTTCCTGATTCTACACAAGAAGCTCCTCATTATACAACCGATATCTTTACGCAAGAAGAAGAGGGCGACATCTCGTGGATCGAAGAGATCATCCGTGCAAATAGCGACCCCTCTCTTAGTGACCATCTCTTCATCCCTCTATTGCCCCCTCCCTCATGCTCATAACTGTCCTTTACTGTACTATTTTCTTTGCTGCATTTAACTTTACTTCCTCCATCATGGCGGGCTTATACATTGTTCAGGAATTAGGGGGCTCTGCAGATATTGCATCCTATAATGTGACTTTATTCGGCCTTGGCAATGCAAGTACCTTTCCTCTAGCGCATTTCTTAGGAGCGCGCTTTGGCGTTCGGTCTGTACTCCTCACAGGCCTTGCTCTTTTTGCTCTATGTACATGGGGCTGTGCTCTGGCACCCACCTTCTTTATCTTCGTTTTGTTGCGCTTGTTATCAGGCATATGTACAGGAGTCTTCTTTCCTCTAGGCATGGAGTGGATCCAGTCACTCTTTCCCATGGAGCAACGAAATAAATCCTTCAACTACCTTGCTGTGTTGACTACAATCAGCCCAGTCTTAGGAGCAAGCTTTGGAGGGTGGCTTTCTTATGATTTTCACTGGTCTTTAGTCTTCTATACTCAACTCCCCCTCATTATTTTCTGTTTTTTTATTCTTTATCAACAACAAGGCCCAAAGCCCACAGAGACTCCGCCTCTGGATGTCCCAGGTTTCCTCTCCTATTTACTGACTATTTTTCCCCTTACGCTCTTTGTTTGTCTAGGGCAAGAACTCGACTGGCTACGCAGTCCTTTACTATCTTGGTTGCTTCCCGTCGGTCTTGGCTCTCTTCTTTTTTTTTGTGCATGGGAATGGAGACAACAAGAGCCCTTTATCCAGCTGCGTCTTTTTACAATCCCTCTGTTCTCCTTATCTTGTCTTTTCCTCATACTACTCTACTCTGCCTACTTTGGCATGGTAATCCTCTTGACTCTATGGTTACACTTAAATGCTAACTATACGGTCCTTTGGATCTCTTTACTACTGAGTCATATGCTAATTGCCGCCTGGCTTTTATATCTTTTTCTTGCCAAGTGGATGGGAAAATTTTCTCCATGGTATT
>Ga0194131_10004625_pt1 | contig 20533 bp, 19 predicted proteins | sample TA2KigO120mmetaG_FD_148631 | JGI IMG/M metagenome (GOLD analysis project Ga0194131, IMG submission 148631) | Freshwater microbial communities from Lake Tanganyika, Tanzania - TA2015053 Kigoma Offshore 120m | ecosystem: Environmental > Aquatic > Freshwater > Lake | place: Tanzania: Lake... | reverse complement strand
CTGAATTTCGAAAATTTTAGCAAGTTTTATTACAGGCTTTCTAGAAAAACTACTCAAGTCTCCAAGAAACATGAAATTCCTGGATTCCAAGAAAATTGATTGACAAAATTTAGAGAAATATATTATAATTAATGATGTAATGAAAAAAAGAGAATCTTGATTGTGGTGAAAGATTAATATAGTCCAATTTGCGCGGAGTAGAGCAGTCTGGTAGCTCGTTGGGCTCATAACCCGAAGGTCAATGGTTCAAATCCATTCTCCGCTAGAAATTTTGATAATTTTAATAAAAAACTTTTTTTTTTATTAAAATTAATAGTGAACATTAAACATTTATACAGTTTTACAGATGACATTAAACTTACAAACACCTTTTCCAACTTTTGGTGGAAGTACTGGAGGCTGGTTACGTTCAGCTGAAGTTGAAGAAAAATATGCTATTACTTGGACAAGTTCAAAAGAACAAATATTTGAAATGCCAACTGGCGGTGCTGCGATAATGCGAAACGGAGAAAACTTATTATACTTAGCACGGAAAGAGCAATGTTTAGCATTAGGTACTCAGTTACGAACATTTAAGATTAATGATTACAAAATTTATCGTATTTTCCCAAGTGGTGAAGTTCAATATTTACATCCCAAAGATGGCGTTTTTCCTGAAAAAGTAAATCCTGGAAGAGTTGCAGTAAATAGTCGTGATTTTTCTATCGGAAAAAATCCAAATCCAGCGTCTATTAAATTTAGTGGAATAAATACTTACGAAAGTTAATTACAAAAGTTAATAAAAATACAATAGTTAATACAATCAAGATTAGTCTAAAAACTAATCTTTTTGGCGAGATGGCAGAGTTGGTCGATTGCGTCTGATTTGAAATCAGATGAGCCTTTGCGGGTTCCGTGGGTTCGAATCCCACTCTCGCCTTTTTAGTTCTAGAATGGAAGATAAAAAGTTTGCTTAATAGTGTAAAAGAATCAAGAAATTAGTTTATGAGTAAAGTTTATGATTGGTTTGAAGAACGATTAGAAGTTCAAGCAATTGCTGATGATATTTCTAGTAAATATGTCCCACCCCATGTAAATATTTTTTACTGTTTTGGTGGTCTTGTTCTGACGTGTTTCTTAATTCAAGTTGCAACTGGATTTGCAATGACTTTCTATTATAGACCTAGTGTAGTAGATGCGTTTGCATCAGTTGAGTATATTATGACGAGTGTTAATTTTGGTTGGTTAATTCGTTCTTTGCATAGATGGTCTGCAAGTATGATGGTTTTAATGTTAGTCTTACATGTCTTCCGAGTTTATTTAACAGGTGGATTTAAAAAACCACGTGAGTTAACATGGGTAACAGGAGTAATTTTATCTGTTGTAACGGTTTCATTTGGAGTAACAGGATACTCATTACCATGGGATCAAGTAGGATTTTGGGCTTGTAAAATTGTAACAGGAGTACCCGCAGCTGTTCCAATTGTTGGTCCACCTCTAGTTTTAATTTTACGTGGTGGTGAAAGTGTTGGTCAAGCGACATTAACACGCTTTTACAGTGCACATACCTTCGTATTACCGGTTGCTGCAGCTGTATTAATGTTAACTCATTTCTTAATGATTCGTAAGCAAGGTATCTCAGGACCTTTATAATTTATAAAATAAGATAATTGAACTATTTAAAACTATTATGTCAGTAATTAAAAAACCAGATTTAACAGATCCAAAGTTAAGAGCAAAATTAGCAAAAGGTATGGGTCATAACTATTATGGTGAGCCAGCATGGCCAAATGATATTTTATATATTTTCCCTTTGACTATGCTAGGTATTTTTGCATGTTGTGTTGGTTTATCAGTCTTAGCTCCTACACAAATGGGTGAGCCTGCAGATCCTTTTAACACACCATTAGAAATTTTACCAGAATGGTATTTCTTCCCAACATTTAATTTATTACGTGTATTACCTAACAAATTATTAGGTGTATTAGCAATGGCTTCTGTTCCAATTGGATTAGTTACAGTACCATTTATTGAAAATGTAAATAAGTTTCAAAATCCATTCCGTCGCCCAATTGCAAGTTTATTATTTATTCTAGGTTTCGTTTTCGCTGTTTGGTTTGGTATTGGAGCATGTTTACCAATTGATAAAGCCGTTTCATTAGGGTTTTGGTAATAAATTCTTTTACTATTTAATTTCGCTCTAGATAGTCAAATTCGATATCTAGAGCTCTGAACTGAAATTAAATAGTTGATAGTTGTAATCTACAATATTTCTAATATATACTATGACTAGCACTCCCTACTCGGATTGGATTTGGCTAACTACAGAAGATGGAATTAAACTACCAAGTGATACGACATGACAGGCTAGCAGAAAAGTGGGAGGTGCAAAACATTGCACTAGGGTTAGACTGATAGTTTTCGCCAATACCATAGGCGAAGTCGAGTTGGTAATTTTTATTCCAGTTTGGGGTACTTTTACTACCCAGCCATGGGGAAAGGAATAACGAGAGGCAGCCACGAAAAGCTTTAATAGTCCATAATATTTATTCTTTTTTAATTTAGTTATTTTTATTGAATCATAATTGAATCATAGATATAAATATTCTATGATTCAATAAAAATAAATTTAGTAACGACCACCTTCTGGATTCGCTTGAACACTATATGATTTAATAGTGTAACGAATAAAGCGACCTGGACCTTCACCACGTTCTAAGTAGAAACCTGGCTCGCTCGCTGGACGATTTACAATAAATGACATAACACAACTTTCTGTACCGTAGCTTGCATCGAATGCATTAATACGGATGTAGCCAGCTGCACATGATTTACGAGCTTCTTTTAATTCGAACATTACAGATGCAGGATCTTTAATATCAAATAAAGGTAAACCCCATAATTCCCAGTAGTTATTACGAGGATGTGGATCATCAGTCCACTCAACGTTCATTGCAAAACCTTTACGAATTGCATAAGAAATTTGTTTTTCAATTTGTTGATCAGTTAAATCTGGTAAGAACGAGAAACAACCTTGTGTAAGTCTCACTATTCAAATACTCCTTTAATTTTTTAAAAGTAACTTATTATACGTTTGCTGTTGGTGTTACAGAGAAATCAGCTGTATCCGTAGATGTGTAGTTGAAGCTAATATCTTTCCATAAATCTAAAGCTGTTTGTAATGGACCACATGTTTTTGCAGCATTACGTAAAATTTGCGGACCAACTTCATTGTTGAAGTAATCAGCACCTTCGTTACGAGCTAAAATCATTGCTTCTAAAGCAACACGGTTAGCTGTAGCACCAGCTTGGATACCATCTGGGTGACCGATTGTACCACCACCAAATTGTAATACTACGTCATCACCTAAGTAGTGTACTAATTGGTGCATTTGACCACAGTGAATACCACCAGATGCAACTGGCATACAACGACGTAAACTAGCCCAAGACATTTCGAAGAAGATACCGTAAGGTAAGTTAACTTCTAATGTAGTTAAACGTAAAACATCGTAGAAACCTTTAATCATTAAAGGATCACCTTCTAATTTACCTACAACTGTACCAGCGTGGATATGATCTACACCAGACATACGCATCCATTTACAGATTACACGGAAGTTGATACCATGATTTTTTTGGCGCGCATATGTAGAGTTACCTGCACGGTGTAAATGTAAAAGCATATCGTTATCACGAGCCCAGATTGCAGCACTTTGAATAGCTGTGTAACCCATAACTAAATCGATCATAACAACGATAGAACCTACTTCTTTCGCGTATTCAGCACGTTTAAGTACTTCTTCCATCGTTGAAGCTGTGATGTTTAAGTAAGAACCTTTCACTTCACCTGTAGCAGCAGAAGCACGGTTAATACCTTCCATACAGTTTAGGAAACGCTCTCTCCAACGCATAAATGGTTGTGAGTTAATGTTTTCATCATCTTTTAAGAAGTCTAAACCACCTTTTAAACCTTCATATACTACACGACCATAGTTTTTACCAGATAAACCTAATTTTGGTTTTACTGTTGCACCTAATAATGGAGTACCATATTTATTTAAACGCTCACGTTCTACAATGATACCTGTTGCTGGACCTTGGAATGTTTTTAAATATGAGTGAGGAATACGCATATCTTCTAAACGTAATGCAGATACCGCTTTAAAACCGAAAACGTTACCAATAATAGACGCAGTTAAGTTTGATAATGAACCTTCTTCGAATAAATCACATTCGTATGCGATAAAAGCAAAGTATTGGTCTGTTGCATTTGGAACTGGATCTACACGGTAAGCTTTAGCACGGTAACGATCACATGCTGTTAATAAATCAGTCCATACAACTGTCCAAGTTGCTGTTGAAGATTCACCTGCTACAGCAGCAGCAGCTTCTACTGGATCTACACCTGGTTGTGGTGTAATACGGAATAAAGCAAGAACATCAGTAGTTTTTACTGCGTATGAAGCATCCCAGTAACCCATTTTAGCGTAAGGGATTACACCAGATTCGTAACGGTCACTTTTAATTCGAGTCCGTTCTGATACAGATTGAGACATTGATTTCTCCTTAGAATAAAAAGGCAATATATAATAGATATTTAACTAATTTTAGTTAGAAACTAGTTCTGTCGGTTGATTTTGAATACTAAAACAAGAGTAAATGACAACCTTAAGTGTAATTATATCGGCTTTTGGTAAATTCTAGTAATTGTTATTAATTAAAATAGCTATAATTTTTTAGAATGAAAGACTATTAATTAAATTATGGTTTTGAATATTAGAAATTTTTTATTTATAATGGTAGGTGTAACTAAAAATAATTCTATTAAATTATTTATTTATATCTTATATTTTAATTGCTATGATTAATCAATCAAACAAAGTATTAAATACCAACTTAACCAACTTGGTAAATAAGACTTATCAATATGGATTTTCAACAAATATTGAAAAAGATATCATTCGTAAAGGATTAAATGAACAAACTGTCAGATTAATTTCAACGAAAAAACAAGAACCGAGTTTTTTATTGGAATTTCGCCTAAAAGCTTATCAAAGATGGAAAGAAATGTCAGAACCTGAATGGGCATACTTAAAATTTCCACAAATTAACTATCAAGACATAATTTATTATTCTGCTCCAAAATCGCAAAAAAAATTAAAAGATTTAAACGAGGTTGATCCTGAATTACTTCAAACCTTTGAAAAGTTGGGAATTTCATTGACCGAACAAAAACGATTAGCAAATGTGGCTGTCGATGTGGTCTTTGATAGTGTTTCAATTGGAACAACCTTTCAAGATGAATTAAGTCAATATGGTATAATCTTTGCCTCTATTTCCGAAGCGATTCATTCATCCCCAGAATTAATTAAAAAATATTTAGGTTCTGTAGTTCCAATTGGAGATAATTATTTCTCTGCTTTAAATTCAGCGGTATTCACAGATGGATCATTTTGTTATATTCCACAAGATACAATTTGTCCCTTAGATCTTTCTACTTATTTTCGAATTAATGATGAAAATTCTGGTCAATTTGAAAGAACCTTAGTGGTGGCTGAAAAAAATAGTAAAGTTAATTATTTAGAAGGATGTACCGCTCCACAATATGATACAAATCAATTACATGCAGCAGTTGTTGAGTTAATTGCTTTAGAAAATGCTACGATCAAATATTCGACTGTTCAAAATTGGTATTCAGGAAATGAATATGGAGATGGGGGCATCTATAATTTTGTTACCAAACGTGGCTTATGTGCTGGGACAAATTCAAAAATATCGTGGACTCAAGTTGAAACAGGCTCCGCTATAACCTGGAAATATCCAAGTTGTATACTAATGGGTGAGAATTCACAAGGAGAATTTTATTCTGTTGCACTCACTAATAATTATCAACAAGCTGATACAGGAACAAAAATGATTCATATTGGTCAAAATTCACGCAGTCGAATAATCTCAAAAGGAATTTCTGCAGGTAAGTCCAAAAATAGTTATCGAGGTCTTGTAAATGTATTGAATAAGGCTTATGGTGCGAGGAATTATTCTCAATGTGACTCTTTATTAATTGGATCATTCTCAAATGCAAATACATTTCCAGTGATTTCTATTCAAAATTCGACTAGTAAAATTGAGCATGAAGCTTCGACGTCAAAAATTGGTGAAGAACAAATTTTTTATTTTTTACAACGTGGAATTGACTTAGAAAAAGCAATTGAATTGATGATTAGTGGGTTTTGTCGTGAAATTTTTACAGAATTACCACTTGAGTTTGCTGCCGAAGCAGATAATTTATTAACTTTAAAATTAGAAGGAAGTGTTGGCTAATGAATTTGAATTTACCTCTTTTAGAAGTCAAAAATTTACATGTTTCAATTAATGAAAACGAAATTTTAAAAAATCTTAATCTAACTATAAACCAAGGCGAAATCCATGCAATTATGGGTCCCAATGGTTCTGGAAAAAGTACATTTTCGAAAGTTTTAGCTGGTCATCCAGCCTATTCGGTTTTAACGGGAGATATTCTTTTCAAAGGCTCAAGTATTTTAGATCTGGAGCCAGAACAACGATCTCATTTAGGAATTTTTTTAGCCTTTCAATATCCAATTGAAATTCCAGGTGTCAGCAATGAAGACTTTTTGCGTTTATCATATAATTCAAAACAAAAGTTTTATAATAAGCCGGAATTGGACCCAATTGAATTTTTAACAATTATTATGGAAACCTTAAAGCTTGTAAATATGTCACCTGTATTTTTAAGTCGAAATGTGAATGAAGGGTTTTCAGGCGGTGAAAAAAAGCGAAATGAAATTTTACAAATGATTTTATTAGATTCCGAGCTAGCAATTTTAGACGAAACCGATTCAGGATTAGATATTGATGCTTTAAAAACAATTTCAGCAGGAATTAATAACTTTATGAATTCTTCGAAATCTATTTTATTAATTACTCATTACCAACGACTATTAGATTATATTAAACCAACCTATGTTCACGTGATGCAAGATGGACAAATTATTAAAACGGGTTCGGCGGATTTAGCAAGAGAGTTAGAAGTTAAAGGCTATGAATGGTTAAGATAAAAAAAGCTTTTCTAGAAAAATATCCCTAAGTTATTTTGAATTTATTTACAATTCCGTATGTTCCTATATATTTTTTAATATTGGGTAATTTACTAAATTAGTTAAATTTTTTATACCCAGAAATGTTTTACTCAAATATGTTTACACTATTAGCGGAAGCAGAAGTTGGAAAACATTTTTACTGGAATCTTGCAGGATTTTTAGTACATGGTCAAGTTCTTGTAGTTATTTGGTTTGTCTTACTATTATTAGTAATAGTTTCATTCTTAGGTACTACAAATGCAGATCGTATTCCACATGGTTGGCAAAACTTTATGGAAGCAGCGGTTGATTTTGTAACAGATATTGCTAAAAATCAATTAGGTGAAAGTTTTTATAAAGAATGGATTCCATTTATTGGAACATTATTCTTCTTTATTTTTGGATGTAACTGGGCAGGAGCGATTATTCCTTGGAAATTAATTGAATTACCAGAAGGTGAATTTGCAGCCCCAACAAATGATATTAATACAACAGTTGCATTAGCATTATTAACTTCGCTTGCCTATTTTTATGCAGGTTTAAGTAAAAAAGGATTTGGATATTTCAAACGTTATATTCAACCAATTCCACTTCTTCTACCAATTAATATTTTAGAAGATTTTACAAAACCGTTATCATTAAGTTTCCGATTATTTGGAAATGTTTTAGCTGATGAATTAACAATTACTGTATTAACTTCATTAGTTCCATTGGTAGTTCCATTACCAATTATGTTATTAGGGATTTTTGCTGGTTCGGTGCAGGCTTTAATTTTCTCAACCTTAGCGGCTGCTTATATTGCCGAAGCTCTTGAGTAACTTTTAACTAATCAGAATTAGATTTTTTAAAATATATACATACATACATATAACTAACTAAAATTTTATTATGGATTCTATTATTTCTGCTGCTTCTGTTATTGCTGCTGGTTTAGCTATTGGTTTAGCTGCTATTGGACCTGGTATTGGTCAAGGTAACGCAGCTGGTCAAGCTGTGGAAGGTATTGCTCGTCAACCAGAAGCAGAAAACAAAATTCGTGGTACATTATTATTAAGTTTAGCCTTCATGGAAGCCTTAACTATTTATGGACTTGTTGTAGCTTTAGCACTATTATTTGCTAACCCATTCAACGTTTAATAGAAACACAAAAAATTTCTTACGTCACAATAAAAACCTTTTCGAGAGGTTTTTATTCACACAATTTTAATTCTATAGTATACTATATAGGTTTTATATGATTAATTTTTCAATTTTAATCTCAAGTTCAGAAGTTACTGGACCAGGTGGACTATTTGATATAAATGCAACACTTCCATTAGTCGCAATCCAATTTTTATTATTAATGGTGATTTTAAATATCATTTTATATAATCCATTATTAACAATTATTGAAGAACGGAAAGAGTACATTTTAACGAATCTTAGTCAAGCCTCAAAACTATTAGCGGAAGCTAATACGTTAACGAATCAGTATGAACAAGAATTAAATAACGTCCGTAAAGAAGCTCAATTAGAAATTACAAAATCACAAAAAATTCATAAAGAAATCTTAGAAGTTGAATTAAATATTTCTCAAAAATATATTGATAATTTATTAGATACTATTACCAAAGATCTTCTTGCTAAAAAAGATATTGCTCTTAATAATTTGGATGAAATTGTTCAATCATTAGCAGTAACTATTGAAAATCGATTAGCAATTTAATTTTTTGTGAACTGTAATTTTACTTTTTATAAGTGAACAGTTTAGATAAAAACTCGAAAATATGGAAAATTTTGATCAAATTTTTACATTACTTGCCCACGAAGGTATTGGTTTAAATACAGATATTCTAGAAACAGGTTTAATTAACATTCTTGCATTGCTTGCAATTTTAATTTATGCTGGTCGAGACTTTTTAGGATCATTATTAGAAGAGCGAAGAACAACTATTGTAAAAGGTGTTCAAGACGCGGAAGATCGTTTAAATGAAGCTCAAAAGCGTTTAGCTGAGGCTCAAAAGCAATTGAATCAAGCAACTATTGTTATTAGTGAAATTAGAAACGAAGCTGTAAGCACTAAAAAAGTATTGCTAGAATCAGATGCATTTCAAGCTAAAAAAGATTTGACAATTCGTTTTGAACGGGCATTAGCATCTTTCCGTTCAAAAGAACGACAAATCTTTATCGAAATTAAGCAACAAATTATTTCTCTTGTCTTACAACGAACAGTTAGTAGAGTACAAGAAACATTTCAATCAAAAGAACGTGCAACTGCATTAATTACTGAAACGATTAGTAAATTAGAAGGAGATTTATTATGAGTGCAAATCCATTAACCTTCAAAGTTGCAGCTCCTTATGCACGAGCTTTATTTGACTTTTCGGTTGAAAAAAACATCATGCATCAAATTACAGCAGATTTTCAAAATTTAGATATTTTCTTAACGGAAACTCCGGAATTGGTAGAGTATTTAAATAATCCTGTTGTAAAACAAGCCGCAAAAGGTGAAATTTTAGCTAAAACTTTAAAATCACAAATTAATGCTGAAACTTTTAAATTCTTAATGGTTTTAGTAAAACGTGATCGAATTAATTTATTAAGTTCTGTGATTACTAGTTACTTAGAATTAATTTATCAAACGGCTTCAATTAAAATGATTGAAGTAGCAACAGCATCAGCGTTTACAAATTTACAGAAAGATACATTAATCAAAAAATTAAAAGAGTTAACAAATGCTCGTGAGATTCGATTAGTGATTACTGTAGACCCTAGTCTAATTGGTGGATTTTTAATTAAAACAGAATCAAAAGTTGTTGATTTTACAGTTAAAAATCAATTACAAAAATTAGCAAAACATTTAGATACTGTGTTAGAAATTTAACTAAAATAAAACTTATTAACTTTTTATATCCTAAAAAATAATACAATGATAAATATTCGTCCAGACGAAATTAGTAGTATTATCCGTGAACAAATTGAACAATATGATCAAGATGTTAAGGTAGATAATATTGGTACTGTCTTACAAGTTGGTGATGGTATTGCTCGAGTTTATGGTCTTAATCAAGTAATGAGTGGTGAACTTTTAGAATTTGAAGACAAGACAATTGGTATTGCTTTAAATTTAGAAAATGACAATGTGGGTGTTGTATTAATGGGTACTGGTCGTCAAATTTTAGAAGGTAGTACTGTAAAATCAACAGGTCAAATTGCTCAAATTCCCGTTGGGGAAAATTTCTTAGGACGCGTTGTAAATGCATTAGCATCACCAATTGATGGAAAAGGTGAAATTACATCATCAGAAACTCAATTACTTGAAGCTATGGCTCCTGGTATCATTAGTCGTAAATCAGTTTGTGAACCTTTACAAACAGGTATTACTTCGATTGATGCAATGATTCCAATTGGTCGTGGTCAACGAGAATTAATCATTGGCGATCGACAAACAGGTAAGACTGCAATTGCTGTTGATACAATTATTAATCAGAAAACAGAAAATGTTGTTTGTGTTTATGTAGGTATTGGTCAAAAAGCATCAACAATTGCACAAGTTGTGAATGTTTTAGAAGAAAAAGGTGCAATGGCTTATACAATTATCGTTGCAGCCAGCGCAAATGATCCAGCAACATTACAATACATTGCTCCTTATGCAGGTGCTGCCTTAGCAGAATACTTTATGTATAAAGGTAAAGCAACATTAGTTATTTATGATGATTTAACGAAACAAGCAATGGCTTATCGTCAAATGTCATTATTATTACGTCGTCCTCCTGGACGTGAAGCATATCCTGGTGATGTATTCTATTTACATTCACGTTTATTAGAACGTGCTGCTAAATTAAGTGATGCATTAGGTGGAGGAAGTATGACAGCTCTTCCAGTTATTGAAACTCAAGCTAGTGATGTTTCAGCTTATATTCCAACGAATGTAATTTCAATTACAGATGGTCAAATTTTCTTATCAAATGATTTATTCAACTCAGGAATTCGACCAGCTATTAATGTTGGGATTTCAGTATCACGTGTAGGTTCTGCCGCACAAACTAAAGCAATGAAGAAAGTTGCTGGTAAATTAAAGCTAGAACTAGCTCAATTTGCTGAATTAGAGGCATTCTCACAGTTCGCATCAGATTTAGATGAGGCAACACAAAAACAACTAGCACGTGGAACAAGACTACGTGAAGTGTTAAAACAGCCACAAAATTCACCATTCTCTGTAGCTCAACAAGTTGCTCTAATTTATACTGGTATTAATGGTTTCTTAGATGATTTAGCAGTTGCGGACGTAAAAACTTACTGTGCAACTTTAGTTTCATATTTAACAACTTCAAAAAAACCATATTTAGATATTGTTACTTCAACAAATCAATTTACAGAGGAAGCAGAGGCATCTTTAAAAGAAGCAATTGCTGAATCAAAAGAAGTATTTATGAAAAGTAAATAATAAATAATACTAATTTTTATTCTTATTACTAGTTTTTAGTAATAAGAATAAAAAACTTAATTTTTTTTTATTTTTTTGTAGGCGGAATAGTGTATTGTTTCACTAAGTCACGGAATTCATCACCATTTAGTGTTTCTGCATCTAACAAACGTTCCACAATTAAATCAATAATAACTCGGTTATCGCGAATAATTCTTGTAGCTAATTGTTCACAATGATTAATGATTCGAAAAACTTCTGCATCAATTCGATTTGACATTTCACCTTTAAAAATTTGTTCATTATTATTTGTTTCAAGAGCGATAGGTCCAAGACTTGACATACCATACCGTGTAACCATTTGGCGAGCAATATTAGTTACTTGTTGTAAATCATTACTTGCTCCTGTCGTTACTTCCGTTTCTCCAAAAATAACTCTTTCTGCTACTCTACCACCTAACGTAGTAGTAATACGGGCTAATAATTGAGCACGTGAAATTAACATCTGATCTTCTTCAGGTGCAAACCAAGTAAGACCTTTTGCGCTACCTCTTGGAATTAAAGTTACTTTTTCCACATCATCATGATTCTGTAACAATGAACCAACAATTGCATGTCCTACTTCATGATAAGCTATTAACTTCTTATTTTTCGTATCTTCCATTGGAGAACCTGCAATTCCACCTATAATACGATCCACTGCTTCATTAACTTCATTTTTCGTAATCGTTGTTTTCTTATATCGCGTTGCTAAAATTGCTGCTTCATTTAATAGATTTGCTAAATCTGCTCCCGAGAATCCTGGTGTTCGATTTGCAATTTGGACTAATGAAACATCTTCTGCAAATGGCTTATTTTTGGCATGAACTTTTAGAATTCCAAGTCGACCTAATCGATCTGGTAAACCAACAGTAATTTGACGATCAAAACGACCAGGACGTAATAATGCAGAGTCTAAGATATCTACACGATTTGTAGCTCCAACTACAATAACTCCTTTATTTTCTTTAAAACCATCCATTTCAGTTAACAACTGATTTAATGTCTGCTCACGTTCATCATTCCCACCTCCAATACCAGCACCACGTTCACGTCCAACCGCATCAATTTCATCAATAAAAACAATACAAGGAGTATTCTCAGAAGCCTTCTTGAATAAATCTCTAATGCGGGCTGCCCCAATACCAATAAACATTTCAACAAATTCAGAACCAGCAACATTATAAAAAGGAACATTTGCTTCATTCGCAATAGCTTTTGCTAGTAATGTTTTACCAGTTCCCGGAGGACCTACTAATAAAACGCCTTTTGGTATTTTTGCTCCAACTAAAGTGTAGCGTTCTGGTTCGCGTAAAAAAGAAACAATTTCTTCAAATTCGGCTTTTGCCTCATCAATACCTGCAATATCGTCAAATGAAATTCCTGTTTCAGGTCGTTGATCATATCTAGCAGGTGATTTACCTAGATTCATAGGTGACATACCTGAGTTTTGTGAAAAATTCTCTGAATTCTGAAAGAAAAAGATTAGACCTGCAATGAATGCTAAGGGTAAAATTAAATTACTCGCAATAGTAATTAAAAGACTTTTTCGTGGAAGTGGATGAGCATCAAAATCAATATTATAATCTTTTAACTTCTGAATTAATTGTGAGGCTCCCACAGGTATTTCAACACGGATAGATTGTGGTCGATTACCTAATTCAGGGCTAGAAGCTAAAACAATTGCATTACGGCTATTGTCATATAAATCAACTTGCTTTACCCAACCAAGTTCTAAATATTCTAAAAAGCGTCCATATGTCATTCTTGAGCTACTCGCAACTACTCCAGTTTCTGTTTTTGTGGAATTATCTAAAGCAGTTTCAAGATCAAAAACTTGAAGACCTATAAATAGACAAGCGGTTACAAATAACCCAATAAGAATTTTCTGTATTGTATCACGGTTCATTTTATCTTTCTCCTTAATTAATCTATAGTACTATTTTACTATATAGAATAACACACTTACTATAGTGAAACCAACTTTTTCAATGGAAAGATAGATTTTTATTGTGAAATTAACACTTTTTAATCTATAATTAAAACTAATAATATACATAAATACTACCGACTTCGCAAACTCGCTAAGGACTAAGGATAGTACAAAAAATATTACTAAATCTTATTAACTATAGTTTCATTGAAAAAAAGTTATGGTAAAACGTGGATCAGAAGTTCGAATTCTTAGAAAAGAATCTTATTGGTTTAATCAAGTTGGAACGGTGGCAACAGTAGATCAAAGTGGGATACGCTATCCAGTTGTCGTACGTTTTGAAAAAGTTAATTATAGTGGAACCAATACAAATAATTTTGCACTTGATGAGTTAGTTGAAGTTAAAAGTGGTAAATAACTATTCGAGAGCGAGCTAGTTAAAACTAGATTATCTAGAATCTGAATAATCATCACCCATATACATTTTTAAATTAGAGAGGAGAATTCTATCTTTTCCTTCTCTAATTTGAGAATATTTGATGATTTAACATTTTATAGTTGAGAGTTTTCTCCATTAAATACCTATATAGTTTCTTCTATGATAAAATAAATATTTTTTCTTTTTTCCTTCTAAAATCAAATTAAATTCTATTATCGTTTCTAACTGGAAACTCTTATTTTTTAACAAGCTCTACTATCATTTACTTGGAGTAGATATTATTGACAAGGAAAGAATTATACAATATTATAACTGCAATAACTTATTACGTGGAAGAACTATAGATAAAGGATTAAGATTTTTAAAATTAATTTAGTATTTTCAATAAAATCCTGGTTAAGTTATTTAAAAACTCGTGATCAAATTATAGAGTCTCATCCTTTAAGATCAAAAGTTTATTTCAAAATATTATATTCTAAGAAATAAGAGTAAAATTGTATGCCAAAATTAAAAACACGAAAAGCAGCTGCCAAGCGCTATAAAATTACTGGAGCAAATAATTTTTTACGTCGTCATGCATATAAAGGACACTTGTTGAGAAAAAAATCCAATAAACAAAAACGAAAATTATCTCAAGTTCTTTGTATAAGTCAAAGCGATGTAAACCCTATTAAATTAATGCTACCTTATTAAACTAATAAACATAAAATAAAATACAAATGGTAAGAGTCAAACGTGGAAATGTCGCTCGTAAACGTCGCAAGAAAATCTTATCGATCGCAAGTGGATATAGAGGGGCACATTCTGTTTTATTTAGAGTCGCAAACCAACAAGTTATGAAAGCACTTCGATATTCATATATTGGTCGTAAACAGAAAAAAAGAATTTTTAGAGGAATTTGGATTAGTAGGATTAACGCTGCTTCGCGTTTAAATGGTAGTTCATATAGTCAAGTTATTCATAATTTTAAAAAATCTAATATTGATTTAAATCGTAAGATGTTATCGCAAATCGCTATTTTAGATAGTTCAACATTCCAATCTTTACTAACTATTAATTAGTAAACCCTGTTAATTTAAATTTCTCTTCAAAATAAGGAGTAATTTAAATTGGCATTCACTGGCTTTTTCTAATACTATTTGATTTTAACCAGTAATTCAAAGCTTTTTTATTCAAACTAAGTTTCCGTCAAATTGTTCAAATCAATCTCAGAAAAGGAATCCTTTTTCAGTTTTAGTTGCAATTTATGATTTTTGCTCCATTCAAAAGATTATAAATTTAAATAGCCTTTCCTTCTAAAACTATTCATTACTAAAAAACTATTCTTGTGGGCTGTTATAATAGTATCTTCAATTATCTAAGCAAGTTTAGTAGAATTGATTTTATTGTATAAATTTTAAAAGTATGAAAAGGAAAAAATTATTTTGATTGGATTCCAAAAAATGGTACTAGAAATTTTACTAAACTACTGTTAAAAATAGACTAAATAAAAAAATCTATAGTATAAGTATAATTATTTTTAAAAATTTAAAAATCTTTTTTTGTTAATGAATTCACATAATAATTTAGAAAAACTAATTGAAAATCTACCTTTTTTTATTCAAGAAAGGTTGAAAACTCATAATTCTCCGGATCAAATTATTGAAATTATTTTAGATTTAGGAAGACGACCAGAAGCTCGATTTGTCTCTGGGCCGGAATTTTTGTCCCAAAAAATAATTTCTTGGCAAGATATTGATTATGTTACAAAACGAATTAGTAAATTTAGTAATGAAAATCGTGCAGGTATTGAACGAACTCTTCACCGGATAAGTTGTATTAGAAATCGCCAATTTTTAATAAATGGTTTAACTTGTCGAATTGGTCGATCAATATTTGGAACTGTTTCAGTAATTCGTGATTTATTAGAATCTGAAAAATCAATCTTAATCTTGGGAAAACCTGGGGTTGGTAAAACAACTATTATCCGAGAAATTGGACGAATTTTAGCCGATGAAATGGAAAAACGAGTGATTGTTATTGATACTTCAAATGAAATTGCAGGAGATAGTGATATTCCTCATTCTGGAATTGGTCGAGCGAGACGAATGCAAGTTCCAAAGACTGAATTGCAACATCAAATTATGATTGAAGCTGTTGAGAATCATATGCCTCAAGTAATTATAATTGATGAAATTGGAACGGAACTTGAGGTTTTAGCAGCGCGAACAATTGCAGAAAAAGGAGTTCAATTGGTAGGTACAACACATGGAAACTGCTTAGAAAATCTAATTAAAAATCCTCCATTATCAGATCTAATTGGGGGTATTCAATATGTAACCTTAAGTGATGATGAAGCGAAGCGACGTGGAACACAAAAAAGTATTATAGAACGAAAGGCTTATCCTGCATTTGAAATTATAATTGAAATTAATGATTCAACAAGTTGGACTGTTCATGAAGATGTAGTTATTTCTGCCGATTCATTTTTACGCGGCGAATTTTTAATCTCTCAAACGCGTCAATTTTCATTATTTGAAAAAATACAAATAAAATGTCAAAATCGTTCAATTCTTCCAACATCTTTAAGAACACATTCGAGTTTAACTAGCAAGTCAAATCTAATCCTTCATCAAGGTTGGATCGATCATAATTCTATTAAAATGGATAAATTATTACATGAAAGTCAAAAAAATTTAGTTATTTATTCTTACTCAATTTCTAAGAATTTTTTGAAAGAAGTATTTTCCAAAATTGGTGTAATCTTTGTTTTAACAAATGATATAAAAAAAGCTAGTTTAATTGTAGGTTCAAAAAAACACTTACAACAAAATAGTCGCTTGAAAGAGTTAGCATTCAAAAAGAAAATTCCTATTTATTCATTTTCTCAACCTAACATATATCATTTAACAAAATTTATTCAAACTATATTAGAAATACCAAAGTAATCATTTTTGTTATATAAGTTTTCTATTGAAATTATTTTTGAAAGATTTTTGCGTACTGATGAAATACGCAAAGATAGTTCTGAACTTTCTTTAATTGAAAGCTTTTTTTTAGAAATTTTAAGTCTTATAAATTAGTTAATTTTAAAAGTCTAGAATTTTCCGGGTTTGAAGGAATTATTTTTATTTTAATATTGATTGTCCTTTTAAAATACTATCTGTCAATAAGTTTAAAATTAATTTTATAGATCGAACTGCGTCATCATTTCCAGGAATTGGTACATCTACTAATTCTGGGTCACAGTTTGTATCTAGAATCGAAACTACCGGAATTCCTAACTTACGACATTCCAAAATAGCTGTTAATTCTCTTTTTTGATCAATAATAATAGCAATATCTGGTAATTTTGACATTGTTTTAATGCCATCTAGATGTTTCCGTAATTTTTCTAATTCTTTTCGACGTAGCGCAGCTTCTTTCTTTGTTAAGAAATTAAATGTCCCTTCAGCTTCTTGTTTTTCAAGATCTTTTAATTTTTCTATACGTTCTTTCATCGTTGTCCAATTAGTTAACATACCACCTAACCAACGATGATTTACATAATATGAATTTGAGCGTTTTGCTTCTTGGGCAATTAATGTGGTTGCTTGACGTTTTGTTCCAACAAACAAGATTTTTTTATTTTCGCTAGAAGCCTTTTCTAAATAACGCATTGCTTCCTTTAATAAAGTTGCAGATTGAATTAAATCTAAAATGTGAATATTATTGACTTCACTATAAATATATGGAAACATTTTTGGGTTCCAACGATGGGCTTTATGTCCAAAATGAACGCCTGCTTCTAATAACTGAGATAAACTAATATCAGACATAGCACTTTTAAATTACTTAATTTTAATATCTATAGATTTGAAAAAAAGACCCTAACAAATTTTAATTCATTTGTCTAGCATTTTCTCTAAACTGTATCTTCTTTTGATTTATTTGGTTAAAATTTCTTTTGAAAGAATTTCGATAATTTTGTGATCCTGTTCCAGCTGGAATTAAATGTCCAATAATAATATTTTCTTTTAAACCTCGTAGCCAATCGATTCGTCCTTCAATTGCTGCTTTTGTAAGAACACGAGTTGTTTCTTGAAAACTTGCAGCCGAAATAAAGCTAGGATTATTTAATGCTGCTTTTGTAATACCCATTAATAATGGGATATAACAAGCTGTTTGTTTATTTTCAATCTTTAAAATTTTATTTATATACTGAATATGATATAAGTCTATTACTTCTCGACGTAATAATGGTGCATCAGCGGGATATGTAATTAAAACTTTTGTTGTCATTTGTTTAATAATTACCTCTAGATGTTTATCATTAATTCCTACTCCTTGTGATTGATATACCGATTGAACAGAGTTTAAAATAAATAGTTGAACTTTTTTAAAACTTCTATAACTAGCTTCATAATTATCAATTAATCGAGCATATTTAAATGTATTTGTCCGATCACACAAAAAGAACTTTAATAAACCATAATAATTAAAATAGGCTTTGACTAACTTATGCGGATTAATTTTGTCATTTTCTTTGATAGAAGTACCAACTTTTTTAAACTCAAAATTACTATCTAAGCTAGTTTTTTGTGTTAACAAACTTTTTTTTTTACTTGTAGGAATTCTCTTAAGGAGAGTATTTTTCTTTCGAGCCTCTAAGATTTCTTCAATCCGTGGCAAACCTTGAACAATGTCACCTGTAATTTCCTTTTCAAGATTTAGTAATCCAATTGTTTGACCAGATTCAATGAATTCCCTATTTTTACAAAATACACTGTTAACCTCTTGTTCAAAATAATCTTCAGTGATGGAATATAATCCGACGGCTTTTGTTGATTTTTTGAATGTCTGTTCTGTAAATTTTAGTAAAGTCAATTGTTTCTTCAAAGCATTAGAAGAATTAGTTCGATTAGTATTTGAAATTAATTCCGAGCTTTGTAATAATATTCTTCTAGTAAATTTCGGTTTGCTTTTTCTTAAAAGCTTTGGTTGAATTGTAATTGGATCGAGTATAGAGTTTAGTCGTGAATCAAAGTCTTTTTCGACAATACTAAATTTTTTAGAAAGCTGTGGTAGTAAAGAGCTGTAAAGTTTTCCTTTATTTTTCAAAAATATCTTTGAAAATTCAGATTTATAATAATTTTTAGAGTTTCCTAAATTCTTTGGATTGAAAATGCTTTTTACAGATAGTCGTTTTAAATTATAATAATTTACAAATATATTTCGCTGATTAGCAGAATCTATTTTAGTACTAACTTTAGGAACTACTTTATATTGCAAATTGGTTTCTGAAACTAAACTATCATTCTTACAATTTGGGAAAAAATAAGGTTGACCCTTTTGTATAGTGAAAAAATTATTATTCTCAATTATGATTTTACCTGTTTTTTTTAAGTTTAACTTACTCATCACAAGATCCCCTACTTGTTTATTCCGAAGTTCATCCTTATTTACAGTAATACAATCATGATTAGCAATTAAAAAAATCTCTTTAGTATCTCGTTTTTTTATTTTAATTTTTACAATTTCCAATGAATTTGAATTAAGAGTTTCTAAATAACCTAAAACATGATAACTACTAACGAATTGATTTTGTTGAATCAAAAAACATGGTTGAATTTTTTGATATCTTAGATTCGGTGGCATATAATTAGCCAGACGAAGGTTTTCAACAATTTTTAAATCAACGCAGTTCTTATTTTTATTATTCGACAATTCAATTTTTAAATTTTGATTAAACGATTTATTAATCTTGAATACTAAGATATTAGATACTAAACTAAAATTTTCTGTGACATTTATTTGTTGGTTTGATTTGTAATTATAGAATGAAATTGGTTCAAACTTCAACGAAATCTGGGACTTAGAATTATGGTTATAACTCATTGACTGTTGAACTCCATATGGAAATTCATACAGTTGAATTGATCTTAATAACAACTGATCATTTGTCTTTCCACCCATATACTCACATATAGATAAATTTTCAATTTTAATATTTGAAAATAGACTTTCTCCCGGATAATATAATTGTTTATTTATGTTTTTTAATCTTTTCCCCTTATAAACAACTCCTGACTTAATGGAAATTATGCGTTTATCATTATTTTTTTCAATAATTTGAACAACACCTGAGGTTTTAGAAAAATGTTCAGGAATCAGTTCAAAACCTTTTGAAATAAAATCACCTGATTCTACAAATATAAGATTTTTTTCAGAATCTATTGTATGAGTTTCTTCATCTACCCAAAGAATCGTCCGATGGTTTTGACAGATTGATGATACTTTTAAATCACTTAGGAGTTTTTTATGAAGAGCTTTCTCTTTTCCTAACATGGACTTTGTCTTTTCTAGTCGTTTTTGGTGCTCTTCTAATTTGGCAACTAATGTTTTAATTCTTGATTGTTTTGGAATGTATCGATCAATAGTGCTTAGTTCATTTTGAATAGACTTCAGCCCACGCATTAGCTCTGAGATTCGCCAAGAATTCTGTTCCAGTTCGCTCATATAGTGAAATCTATAATCACATTCAATTTCTTTAAGTCTGTTAGACTTCTTGAAAGCATTTCGGTAGGCATAATAAAGTATTCCACCAGTCAATGTTAAAAAAGAGTTTCTAAGTAGATTACCAAATTTGTCATTACGACTTAATTGTACATAATTTTTAA
>Ga0194131_10004623_pt1 | contig 20535 bp, 23 predicted proteins | sample TA2KigO120mmetaG_FD_148631 | JGI IMG/M metagenome (GOLD analysis project Ga0194131, IMG submission 148631) | Freshwater microbial communities from Lake Tanganyika, Tanzania - TA2015053 Kigoma Offshore 120m | ecosystem: Environmental > Aquatic > Freshwater > Lake | place: Tanzania: Lake... | reverse complement strand
GCCGACGCTCTCGGCTTGGAGGCGCTGTGTAGTACCCAACGTGGGTAATACACCCTTGCCGCTCTAACCCTCGGAAAATCTTTGGCTTAGAGGTCTGCTTGGCCGCTTCGCAGTAAACTCCCGCTAGCTGTCTTCTGCCCCTTCATCGTCACCGCGGCGCCGGCCTGTCCGGCGGGCGTCGCGGTGGCTCATTTCCGCGCCGAAGCGCGCCGGGGCGCCGCCGAACTCGCCGTACCGCTGGAACGTGTCAACACGCTGCGCAAAGGCGACACGGTTACGTTCATACCGTCCGACGGCCCCGCCGGCGCCGATCTCGCCAAAGCGCGGGTGGCTCTTGTTGTGCTCACGTCGAACGGCGAGATGATCGTGCTCGAAACCAAGAAGGCCAACGCGCGCGTTACGTGGACTGTCCCCGACGATGCCTCGGCCGTGGCCATCGCTTACGGTCCGCGCGGCTTCGACGACGACCGCGTCAAAGGCCTTGCGTCCAAGGATCCCGAGATCATCGCGCAGCTCGCCGAATACAGCGAGAAGGCAACGCAGACCGAACTGCTTGTCGCCGCGTTGGCATCGGGGACGGTCGATGACCGCGGCTTTGACGGCGCGCTGCGCGGCCTCGCCTCGGCGCAGGGCGCCTCGGCGCTGAACCGCACCGCGCCCGCCGATCAACAGACGCTGGCAATGCTGCGCGGCTTGAATCCCGCCATCGGCGCATACGATCCGCTTGCTCCCGATCAACAGCAGCGCTGGCAACAATCGACAACACTCGCGTCTTCGGTGGCGGGCATGTTCTTCGGCAGCTACGTCGGCCTCGCCGGCGGCGGCGCGTCGATGTTTCTCAACCTCCGCGGCATGCTGTTTCCGAAGACCGAACTGCGCTCGGCGCTGCTGCGTGACACCTCGCTCTGCGCCGCGAAGCGGGAAGCGCCGCGATCGCGCCTTGGCTTCTTGTGGGCCCGCCGGCTGCCCGGCGGCAGCGCTCCGAAACTCAAGCTCGCGCGAACCGCGCATGTCGCCGCCGGTTTGCCCGCGACCGTCCCCATCGACGCCACCGGCGACGAACTGAACACCGCCGGCCGCGCGTTTCGATGGAAGCTCACCGACGCCGGTGGAGCGATCACGCGTGTCTCCGTGAGGACGCCCGCGAGCGAAAAGGCGCTCCGGTTTACAGCGCCATCGAAGCCCGGGCGATACACGCTCGCGGCCGATTGGGACTGGACGTCGCTCCCGATCGAAGGCGCGATCGAAGTCCACGCGCTGCCCGCGCTGTCGAACGTGCAACTCGCGAAGGACAGCGCGGAGAAACTGGTCGCGGGAACGGGCCGCGTGCGGGCGAAATTGGAGGGCGCGCCGCTGCACTTCCTCCAATCGGTGACGCTCCGCAAGCCCGGCGACGCGCTTGCCAAGCCGTCGGCGATCCCCTTCGCCGCCACCGACTCCGGCGCGGAAATCGAAATCGACACGGCGTCTTTGGATGCCGCCGCCTACGTCCTCGAACTGCGCCAGCAGGGCGGCTCCGCCGCGAACCTGCCCGTGTATATCCAGTCTCCGGCGCCCGAATTTAGCGGCCTTCCGTTGACCGTGCATCGCGGCGATACCGACACCATCACACTCAGTGGCACCGGTCTTGAGCGCATTCAAGCCATTACCACGAAGGACGCCACGGTGAAGTGGGACCGCGCCCGCCGAAGCGCACAGTTCCTGCTGAAGCCCGGCGCGCCGGAGCGGTTTGATCTGGAACTCACGGTCGAAGGCCGGCTGGCGCCGCTGCGCCTCGCCAACGCCGTCACGGTGGTTGCGGCCAGGCCCAAGATCGTGACCGTGAACCGGGCCGCCCAGCCCGCGGGAACCGTCGAGCGTCGCGACAACGAAATCGACTCCGCCCAGCCCGCGAGCTTTTCGATCCGGCTCGACCGCCCGGCGGCGCCGAAGGTTTCGCTCCGCTGCGGCGCCGAGCTGACGGTATTCGAAGCGCGCCCGATCGCCGGGGACACCATCTATGTGACGATCGCGGCATCCCAACTGGACAACTGCACGCTCGAGGCTTCGGTGAGCGGATCGGAACATGTAACCGTGGGCGCAATAATCTCGCTGCCGGCCATCGAGAATTTCGGCCTGACCAACGACCCGGCCGGCGATGCGAAGTTCAAAGGAACGCTGCGCGGGCAACGTTTGGAGAAGGTCGCGTGGACCGGCTGGACGCCGGAGCGGAGCGAAGAGACGAACGAACTGCCGACGCCGCTCGATGCCGCCCAACAACTGCCCGTCGTGATGCCCTGGCCCGCGCCCGCGCCACACGCGCCGCTGCTGATCTGGCTGCGCGGCGAGGCGCAGCCCCGAAAGACTACCGCGCGATATTAGGTCCCCACTTCTTTGCTCGCAACCGTTGCCGGTTCCGGGCCCCAGTTCTCGCGCACGATCATGGATTGATCGGAAAAGAAGCTGCGGCGGCCGGTGCCGCCCTTCGATTCGGGAGCGGCTGTGATCGAATAGCCGCGTGGCGTGCCCTGAAGCTGAAACAGGTAGCCCGACTTCTTGCCGGCGGCGAGATCTCCTGGTATCAATTCAGCGCCGGCGGGCGGCGGACCAAGGCCGGAAAGCGCCATGGCCATCTTGCCGGACTTCGAGAGGTGCTGAATTTGCGCGGTGTGGATGGTGCGGGATTCCGGCCACGACGTTACGAAGAAGCACGATAAAAACTGTGCAACTTTGGCCTGAAGGCCGGGCGCGAGCAAGCCGCTCGCAACTGGGCTACATGGTCCGCCAAAAGATAGCGGCGCAGTAAAGAATCGCGATGCCTATGAACAAATGCGCCTGCCTCGGCCGCCAGCGCCGCATCGACTAATTCCCAACTTCTTTACTCGAAACCGTAGCCGGTTCCGGGCCCCAGTTTTCGCGCACGACCATCGATTGATCCGAGAAGAAACTGCGGCGTCCAGTGCCGCCATGGGTTTCCGGGACGATCGTCAGAGTGTAGCCGCCGGGGGTGCCTTGCATCTGGAAGAGATAGCCGGACTTTTTGCCCTTGGCCAGATCTCCTGGGATAAGATCGGCCGCGGCCGCACCGGCTGCGCCGCTGGCGGGTGGTCCGAGTTCCTGCATCGTAACAGCGTATTTGCCGAACTGCGATTGGTACTGGGTCTGTGCCGTGTGGATGGTGCCAATCATACGAAGCGCGGCCAGTTCGTTGGCCTGCATCTTCGCGCCGCCGATCTTGGGCAGCGCGACCGCGAGCAACACAAAGATGATCGCGACGACGATCATCAACTCCATCAGTGTGAAGCCTCGGCGGCTTAGGTTTCGTTTTCTGGACACAGACATAGCTATACCTTCTTTATTCTATGACGTGGCCGCGCGCGATTCCGTTTAGGCCAGCTTCCACGGTTTTCGATACCGCCGGGTGACGAGCTTGTTGGCGTCCTTGTCGCCGACCACCTGTTCCTTGGTGTCATCCCACTGAATGCGGCGGCCGGTGCGTAGCGCTATGTTTCCCAGATGGCCGCCCTTGGTGAGCATATGGCCGTACTCGACGTCGCATGTCGTGATCTTGCGGCTGCGGATGGAGTCGAGGAACTCGCGGATGTGGTCGGGGGAATCGGGGATCGAAGGCGCGGGCGGCTGGAAGTCGGTCACTTCCTTGCCTTTGCGGAAAAGCTTCATACGGGTGTAGTCGACGGCGATGGTGCCCGTCTCGCCTTGAAACGCGCAGCCGATGCCCCAGTCTTCAAGCCCGGGAGGGCCGAGCGGGTTCAGCGACCACACCATGTTGATGCCCGGATACTCGTACTGCACTTCGAGGAAGTTAGGCGTTTCGGCGTTGTCGTCGGTGAGCTCGCGGCGGCCGCTGGCGGAGATAAATTTCGGCGCTTTCAGATCGAGCGCCCAGTAGGCGACATCGGTGATGTGGCACCAGAAATCGATGAACATGCCGCCGGAGTAATCCCAGAAGTAGCGGAAATTGAAGTGCGAGCGGTTCTTGTTGAACGCGCGTTTCGGCGCGGGGCCGAGCCACATTTCGTAGTTGAGCGAGGCCGGCGGCGCGGTGTCGGCGGGTGTTCCGAGGCCCTTCGTTTCCGAGGTCTTCCAGATCGACACGCGGTTGACCTTGCCGATCGCGCCGGACTTGATCAATTCGACGGTGCGCCGGTAGGTCGGCTGATCGTTGTGGATGTGGTTGCCCATTTGCGTGACGCGTTTGTTGGCGCGCGCGGCCTTCACCATCGCGCGGCCTTCGCCGATCGAGTAGCTGAGAGGCTTTTCGACAAACACGTCTTTGCCGGCCTGGCAGGCGTGCGCGGTAGGCAGTGCGTGCCAATGATCGGGCGTGGCGATGCAGACGGCGTCGAGGTCTTTCATCGCGAGCAGCTTCCGATAGTCGCCGAAGCGCTCGGGCGTCAGGTTGCGCGTGGTCTTGCAGTATTCGACGGCCTGATCGATGTGCGTGGCATCGAGATCGCAGATGGCGACCGGGTTCACGTCGGCGTGGCGAAGGAAGCCGCGCAGACGATTCATGCCCATGCCGCCGGTTCCGATGAAGCCGACGTTGATGCGGTTGGAAGGCTGCGCGAACGCGCTGGCCGAGAGAGCGACAAAAGTCCGGCGTGTCATAAGTTGAGGTGGAAGAAAAGGTAGTCGGTTGCGGGCGGCACGTGGCCGAGTTGACGGAGCATCGCCATCACCTGGCCGCGGTGCACCGTGGCGTGATTGACGATGTGGAAGAGCACTTTCCAGTGCGTGACGTTTTGCGCGTCGCCGTTCAGGCGGCGGAAGGAGAGATCGGTTTCGAAGAGTTCGGCGGGCGCGCGTTCGACGAATTCGCGCAGCGCTTTGATGACGTCGGGCCAGACGGTCTTCAGGTCATCGATAGAGGGGCCAGGATCGGGGTCCATAAACGCCTGGGTTCGTCCTTCCAGGCGTGAAAGCCAGACGCGATCGGCGTAGTAGATATGCTGCATCGTCTTCAGCACCGAGGTGTGCGAAACGTTCATGTCGCGCGTCAGTTCTTCGGGCGTGAGGCGCGAGCAGGCGTCGAGCAGCTTCGACGACGCCCAGAGCGTGTAGTCGAAATGCGTAAGCAGAGCTTCGCGGGATACGGTCATGCTTTGATGTTAAACCGAGCGGCGCTTGCGGAGTTCGTCGACACTGACGGCGAGAATGATGACGGCGCCGATGATGACCTGCTGCACATACGGATTGATGCCGAGCAGGTCGCAGCCGTTGGCGAGCAGCCCCATGATGAAACCGCCGATGAGCGTGCCGACAACCGAGCCTTCCCCGCCTCGCAGGCTGCCGCCGCCGATAACGACCGCCGCGATGGCTTGCAGTTCGTAGCCTTGCCCGGCGGTTGGCTGGCCGGTCATCAATCGCGAGGCTTCGATCATGCCCGCGAGGCCTGTCAACAAGCCGCAGATGGCGTAGATGGCGGTGGTGTGGAATCTGACAGGAATGCCGGCGTAGACAGCGGCGTCGGTGTTACTGCCGATGGCGAAGGTGTAGCGGCCGAGCTTCGTGTTTTCGAGGATAAAATGCACCAGCAGCGCGCAGGCGACGAGCAGCAAGAGCACGAATGGAACGCCGACGACGGTGCCTTCGCCGAGGTAACTGAAGTCCTTCGGAATTTCGTGGACAGGCAGGCCGTTGGAGACGACCAGCGCGAGGCCGCGCACGATGCCCATCGTGCCGAGCGTGACGATGAAAGGGCTGATCTTCAACTGCGTAATCAGCAAGCCGTTAAGGAATCCGAAGAACGCGCCCGTCGCCAAGCCCACCGCGACGCCAAGGAAAATCGGCTGGCCTTTGGACATCGCCATCGTGCCCATCAGTCCGCCCATGGCGAGAATGGAGCCGACGGAGAGATCGACGCCGGCGGAGATGATGACCAGTGTCATGCCGAGCGCCATGATGTTGAAGACGGCGGTCTGGCGCACGACGCTGGAGAGATTCGTCGCGGTGAGGAAGTGCGGCGATGCGATGGAGAGTGCGACGAACAGAACGACGAGTGTTAGAAAAGGCAGGAGGCGTTGGATCATTGCGGTCCGGCTCCTTCGGTGGTGTCGAGCGCAGCGAGGCGCATGATTTCCTCCTGCGTTGTGCGGCCGGGCAGTTCGCCCGCGATGCGGCCGTGGCGCATCACGAGGATGCGGTCGGCGACTTGCAATATCTCCGGCAGTTCCGAGCTGACCATCAAAATTGCGGCGCCTTGGCGCGCGAGTTCATCCATCACTTCGAAGACCTCGCGTTTGGCGCCGATGTCGATGCCGCGCGTTGGTTCGTCGAACAGGAAGATCTTCGCGCCGCGCGAGACCCACTTTGAAATAACAACCTTCTGTTGATTGCCGCCGCTGAGGCGTCCGGCCTTCTGCGCGCCGGAATCGCAGCGGATGCGGAGCCGTTCGATCGACTGGGCGGTGATCGTTTTTTCTGACGCATGGCTGAGCAGGCCGTAGGGCGAGATGGCGTCGAGCCCGGCCATGGTGACGTTCCAGGCAATGGGCAGTTCGCGCGCGAGTCCGGTTTTTTGGCGATCTTCAGGAATTAGCGCGACGCCCGCTTTTACCGCGGCGTTCGGTGTTCGGAAGTGCACGGGTTTTTCGTTGACCCACAGGCTGCCGCGCGCGTTGCGGTCGAGGCCGAAGATCGCCTTGCACAGCTCCGTGCGGCCCGCGCCGATCAGGCCCGCGAGGCCGACGATCTCGCCCGCGCGCACGGTCAACGAGACATCCTTTACGGCGGGCGGCGCGCTGAAGTTGTGCACGCGCAGCATCTCGGCGCCGGGCGTGACGGGCTCGCGGGTGTAGAGCGCGCTGACTTCGCGGCCGACCATGTAGCGGATCATCTGCGCGGTGGAGAGCGTCGACATGGCCTCGGTGTGGACGGTTTCGCCGTCGCGGAGGATCGTCACGCGGTCGCCCATGGAGCGCAGTTCGTCCATGCGGTGCGTGATGTAGATGACGCCGGTGCCGCGGTCGCGCAGGGTGCGGACGATTTTGAACACCTCTTTTGTTTCGGACTCGGAGAGGGACGATGTCGGCTCGTCGAAGATGAGCAGCGATGTGCCGTGTTGAATGGCCCGGCAGATTTCGACGAGCTGTTTGCCGGCGGGGCTGAGGCGTTCGACCTGCCACTCGGCTTGTAAGGGGAAGTGGTGCTCGGCGATGAGTTGGCGGGCGCGTTGGGTCATGGCGGCGCGATCGATCAGCCCAAAACGCCCGCGCACTTCACGGCCGAGAAAGATGTTTTCGGCGACCGAGAGATGGGGCGCGAGCAGCGACTCCTGATGGACCATGGCGATGCCCATGCGGGCGGCTTCGACGGGGTTGGCGAAGTCGACCACTTCACCGCGCCATTTCATGACGCCGCCGTCGCGGCGTTGCAGGCCGGCGATGATTTTCATCATGGTGGATTTGCCGGCGCCGTTTTCTCCCATGACGAGGTGGACCTCGCCGGCGTCAACGGAGAGCGCGCCGTTGCGCAGGGCAATCACCCCGCCAAAGCGCTTCTCGACGCCCGTGAGTTCCAGTAGCATGCGAAAGGGTTAGTTTAACAACACGCGGGAAAATCCGACGCCGAAGATCTTGAGATATAAAATAAAGGCAGCATGGCCAACGAGTACATCGAGCTTCGCGACGGTACCTACTACGTGACTGGGACGCGCGTGTCGATCGACTCGCTGGTGTACGCATTTCGCCGGGGCGACTCCGCCGAGACGATCTGTCAAAACTCAGACGTCCTTCGGCTTGAAGAGGTGTATGGCGCGATTGCATACTACCTTGGCCATCAAGCGGCGATTGACGAGTATCTGCTCCTTCGCGACGAGCAGTGGAAGGCGGCGAAACGTGATTCGCCACCGTTGCCGGCCGGACTTCGCGAGCGGCTAATGCGGGCGCGGGCCGAGGCCGGCTCGCAGCGGATGTCGTGAAGATCAGGTTTCTCGCCGATGCGGATTTGAATCGCGCGATTGTGAATGGGCTCGTGCGGCGTGAGCCCACGATTGATTTTTGTCGGCCGATGCCGCAGGCTTGCGTGGAAAGAGTGATGCAGAGGTGCTCGCGATTGCTGATGCGCAAAATCGAATACTTGTTTCGCACGATCTCGGAACAATGCCGCGGCACTTTCAGGCTTTTCTTGCGGACGGGAATGAAAGCAGCGGCGTGTTTCTCATCCGACAGCGGTTCGATATCGGAGAAGCGATCGAAGAGTTGTTGTTTGTGTGGCTCGCGACAGAAAGCGAGGAGTGGGCCGACAAGATCGAATGGTTCCCGCTGTAGCCTACGCCAACATCTTCCGCGCCACCTCGCCGTGCACGTCCGTAAGCCGAAAATCGCGGCCCTGGAAGCGGTAGGTCAGCTTGAGATGATCGAAGCCTAACAAGTGCAGACAAGTGGCATGGAGGTCATGCACATGCACCTTGTCCTTCACCACGTTAAAGCCGAGCTCGTCCGATTCGCCGATCGTCACACCGGGCTTGATGCCCCCGCCGGCGAGCCACATCGTGAACGCATTCGGATGATGATCGCGGCCGTCGCTGCCGCCCTGCACCATCGGCGTGCGTCCGAACTCGCCGCCCCAGATGACCAGCGTGTCTTTCAACAACCCGCGCTGCTTGAGATCCATGATCAACGCAGCGCTGGCTTGGTCGGTATCCTTCGTATTCTTCTTCAACCCGCTAACTAGGCTGCCGTGCTGATCCCAGGCCTCGTGATACAACTGCACGAATCGCACGCCGCGTTCGACCAGCCGGCGCGCGAGCAGACAGTTATACGCAAAGCTCGGCTTGCCCGGTTCGATGCCGTAGAGATCGAGCGTCTCCTTCGACTCTTTCGACAGGTCCATCAACTCCGGCGCGGACGACTGCATGCGGTACGCCATCTCAAACGAGTTGATGCGCGTCGAGATTTCGGGATCGCCGGTCGCCTTGAGGCGCTCTTCGTTCATCGCCTTAATGGCGTCGAGCGACTCGCGCTGCGTGGCGTCGTCGATGCCTTTCGGATTCGACAGATAGAGCACCGGATCGCCCGAGTTGCGTAACTGCACGCCCTGATGCGTGGTCGGCAGAAAGCCCGAACCCCAGCAGCTATTGCCGCCGGACGGTCCTTTCTGGCCGCTAGAAAACACGACAAAACCGGGCAGATTCTTCGACTCGCTGCCAAGGCCGTAGACGCTCCACGCGCCGAACGACGGGCGGCCGAACTGCATCGATCCGGTGTTCATCAGCAACTGCGCGGGCGCGTGATTAAAGGCGTCCGACACCATCGACTTTACAATGCAGATGTCGTCGGCGACCTTGGCCGTGTGCGGCAACAGCTCCGATAGTTCCGCGCCGGACTGGCCGTACTTGGCGAACTTGAACTTCGGCCCGAGCAGCTTCGAATTCGGATTGATGAACGCGGCGCGGTAGCCCTTCAGGAGGTCGGCGGGCGGCAGCGTGCCATCGAATTTGGTCAACGTGGGTTTGTTATCGAACAACTCCATGTGGCTCGGGCCGCCGGCCATGAAAAGGTAGATGACGTTCTTAGCTTTCGGCGTGTGGTGCGGCTGTTGCTTCGATTGGCCGCGGAGGAGTGTTTGCAGGGCCATGGCGCCCATGCCCACGCCACATTGATTGATGAACCAGCGTCGTTGCATTTCGGGTTACTCCTTGGTGATCGCTTCGTCGAGATTAAGCAGCACGCGGCTGACTGTGACCCACGCCGATTGGGCGTCTTTCTTCTGCGTCTGGCGCGCAAGTAGCGTGAGCATCGTGTCCTTCTCGGTCTGCGAAGGCACGCGGCTGAGCACGCGGCGGAAGGCGAATTGCAACCGCGACGCATCGGTCGCGCCGCCTTCGGCGAGCGTCTTCTTCGCGAGCGCTTCGGCGGCTTCGAAGAACAGCGGCTCGTTGAGCGTGGTTAACGCTTGCAGCGGCGTGTTCGAACGCGGGCGGCGGACGCAGCTCATGTCGCCGTTGGGCGTGTCGAAGGCTTGCAGCATCGGATAAGGCACGCTGCGGAAGCGGAACGTGTACAGTGCGCGACGGTAGCGGTTCGCGCCTTTTTCTTCGTACCAGTTTTTGGGGCCGTAGCTGGTGGGCGGGAGGAAGAGGAAGTCGGGCGCGGGCGGGTAGACGCTAGGGCCGCCGACCTTCGCGTTGAGCAGGCCGCTCGATGCGAGTGCGATGTCGCGCACGATTTCGCCTTCAACGCGCAGCCGCGGCGCGCGGGCGAGCAGCCGGTTGTACGGGTCTTTCGCGAGCAGTTCCGGCGTCGCATTCGAGGTCTGTTTATACGTGTTGCTGCTGACGATGGCGCGGTGGAGTTTTTTCATGCTCCAGCCGTTGTCCATGAAATCGACGGCGAGCCAATCGAGCAGCTCCTTGTGCGAAGGCGGTTCACTTTGGCGGCCGAGGTCCTCGCTTGTGCCGATGATACCGGTGCCGAAATACGCCTGCCAAACGCGGTTGACGATGGCGCGCGCGGTGGTCGGCGAGTTGCGGTCGACCAGCCATTTGGCAAAAGTCAGGCGGTTGACGGGGGCGTTGGCGGGGATTTGATGAAGGAACGCGGGCGCGCCTGGCGTAACGGTTTTGCCGGGCTTGAGGAAGTCGCCGCGCATGAGCTGATGGGTCTCGCGCATCTCTTCGCGTTCGTTGAGCACGAGCTGGGTTGTGCCTTCGGGGTGCTCGCGCCACGCGGCTTCGATGGCGGCGTTGGCCAGACTCCATTCGGGGACTGTTGTTCGCCACTGGCTGAACACAGCGCCAGTTTCGGCCTCGCTTCGGTTGGGCTTGCCGATCAACGCGCGGACGCTTTGCGAAAGCGGGTCGGCTTCGGCGGCTTCGTTGGTAACAGAGAGGCGGAAGCGGCCGAGGTTGTGATTCATGTTGTCGTCGGAATTCCAGCCGCCGTGGCGCTGCGTGAGAAACACTTCGAGGACCGTGCCGTCGGGGAAGTCGATCGGTTCGGCGAGTTCGAACACGGCTTTGCGCGGTTGATTGCGCCGGCCGGGGTCGATATCGATGCCCCAGGCGGTTTCTTCCTTGCCGTCGATGGCGCAGCTAATCGGACCGGTGACGCGAGTGCGGCCGGTTTTGTCCCAGAACGCGCCGGCGATTTGCGTTTCGGGCGGATTGACGTCGGCGGTGGCACGGGCGATCTTGATTTTGCGCGCTTGCTTGCCGTCGGCCGAGGCGGAGACTTCGAACTCGGTCAGCGCCGCAGTGCCCCAGATGGACCGGCCGGGCCCGTTGCGCGGAAGGTTCGGATCGTTGAGGAGTTCGAGCCGCACGGCGCGGATGTTGCGCATCTTGGTGCGCAGCGTGAATTGAGTACGGAATTTGGTCGGCGCGTAGCCGCCGGCGAGGATCGAGTCATCGTCCATCTGCTGGTGTTTTTGGCCGCCGGTGGAAATGTCATCGATGTCGGGCCGAAGCGATTCCCACTTCGGCTGATCGTTCTTCACCTTCGCTTCCCAGGCGGCCATTTTCGTTTGCCAGTCGGGCATCTTGTGTTGCAGATCCGCTTCGATTTCGCGGATGCGGCGGAAGATATCGGCGCGCTTAGCGGTCTCCGCGGGCGTGTAGACGGTGGCCGCGCCTTCGTGCGAATTATTCAGGAACGCGAAGAGCTTGTAGTACTCCTCGTGCATGATCGGGTCGTACTTGTGCGTGTGGCACTGCGCGCATTGGATTGTGATGCCGAGGACGGACTTGCCGATGGCGTCCATGCGGTCGAACATCGCTTCCATGCGGAACTGTTCGGGGTCGATGCCGCCTTCTTCGTTGATCATCGAGTTGCGCAGGAAGCCCGTCGCGACCTTCTGGTCCTGCGTGGCGTTGGGCAACAGATCACCGGCGATCTGTTCGATGACGAACTGGCTGTAAGGCTTGTCGGCGTTCAGCGCGTTTATGACCCAGTCGCGCCAGAACCAAACGTCGCGGGCCTTGTCTTTTTCGTAGCCGTCGCTGTCGGCGTAGCGCGCGGCGTCGAGCCAGTGGCGCGCCCAGCGCTCACCGTAGTGCTTCGAGGCGAGAAGTTTGTCGACCTGTTTCTCATAGGCGTTGGGCGACCTATCGGCGAGGAAGGCGTCGACGTCTCGGGGCTCCGGGGGGAGGCCGGTGAGATCGAGATACAGGCGGCGGAGTAAGGTGGTTCTGTCGGCCTCTTTCGACGGCGCGAGGCCTTCCTGTGCGAGCTTGGCGAGGACGAACTTATCGATCGGCGAGCGCGCGGCGTTGCGTGGCAGCGGCGCTTTGACAGGCGCGATGAATGCCCAGTGTTTGGCGACGGTTGCGTTGGTGGAGGCGGTGTCTGGCCAGTTGGCGCCTTCGTCGATCCAGCGTTTGACGAGCGCGATTTGCGCGGCGTCGAGAGGCTTCGCGCCCATTGGCATGCGGGGTTGATCGGACGTGCCGGCGATGCGTTGATAGAGCGTGCTGGCGGCGCTGTCGCCGGGTTTCAGAGTCTTGGCGGCGGCGGTTTTGGAGTCGAGACGGAGCTGGCCGAGCTGCGTTTTCTCGCCGTGGCAGTTCGAGCAGGACTGCTTGAAGATGGGCTGAATGTCGCGCGTGAAATCGACGGATTGCGCGATGAGGGCGGGCGCGAGGAGCAGGCTGAATCGGAGCATGGTTGGCCATTGTTATCGTATCGAAAATGTTAAGCTGTCGTGTAATTGAACCGTCGCGATTTTCAGCGGCTGGCGCTTGTCCGTCTGGATGAGGCGCGAGTCCTCCTCGAGGCTGAGAAGTTCGAGGGTTGCCACTATCTTTCCGGGTATGTGATTGAGTGCGCGCTGAAGGCGTGTATTGCGAAGTTGACGAAGAGGCATTCGTTTCCAGACAAATTCGCCGTGCAAAATTCCTATTCGCACGATTTCTCGCTGCTGCTCAGAACGGCGGGAATTCAAGAGGCGTTGGCCGTTGAGCGTGACCGAAATCCGGCATTCGCAACCCACTGGAATACCGTGCGAGACTGGAACGAGCAGAAACGCTACGAAAGATCGGATGCGGAAGACGCGATGAAGTTATTCCGAGCGATCACGGATCCGAAACATGGAGTCTTGCGATGGATAAAGCGCTACTGGTAGGCCCTGGACTTGAAGGTGGCCACCGCTTCGTCGATGTGTTGGTGAAGACCGGCGTTCCAGTTCGCGCGGCGCTCTGGCACAAGCCGCCGCTCGCTGACTGGCGCTTATCCGTCGTCACGCCCGCGCGCGATTCCGAAGGCTTAGAAAAGCTTTTCGAGCGGACACGAGAAGTGTTCGAGAATACGGAGCCGCGCCTGGAACTTGACGAAAACGACATATACTTCTTGGGCGCCAAGACCAATTTTGCAAAGAGCCTAAGAAACCAGTGTTCCGGTATCAAAAACAGGGCTACCACCATTTACGATTTGGAAGGCGACGCGCACGAAGCCTTTGTCTATTTCGCCAAGTAGCCCGAACTCCCCGCCCGCCATCTGCGTCTAGATAGTCATGAGCCAAGAACTACGCGATGCCGCCACCGAAGCCGTCGCCGCCGTCAAAAAGCTGGCGGAACTCGCCATGTCCGAAGCCGCCGAAAACGTCGAACCGATCGTTAAAGACGCGGGCGCTGCGGTGCGCCAAATGGCCGATGAGATCGAAGCGCTGGTCCAAAAGGCAAAGCAGAAGGCGCCCTAGTCAGTACTTCGCCACCGGCTTCTCTTCGTGCAGCACTTGCGCGAACCAACAAAGCAGAATCAACTGGTCGAGATGCTCGACCGACTCGTCCTTCACTTCCAGCGACCCTTGAATCCGCAGTGCGCCTTTACGGCGAACACTGAAGAGCACGTTCTTGTCGCGGTCGACCAGCGCCCACTTGGTCGCCATAATGTTGGTGACTTTCCAGGTGAACTCCTCGCCCGCGAGTGTGACCTTCGCGCTCGTGCCGGAGAAGTTGGGCTCCATCGTCGCGACCGTCTTGCCGTCCTCGACCAGCGCCAGCCTGCGTTTCACGTAACCGCTGGCTTGCAGCTCGTACTTCGAGTCGCCGATCCGTCCGCGCGCGCCGGCAAATCGCCAGCCCCCGAACGCCATTTCGATGTGATCTTCGCCGATCACCCAGCGGCGTTTCAGGCCTTCCGGTTGCTTCCACTCCATGATCGGAATATCGGCGGAAATGGCGGCGTTGATTAGGGCCTACGGCGGTAGACGATCAGGCCTCCGGTCCTCTGCACTTCCTCATAGCGCACCAGCCACTCGCGCAGGTCGGGAAACTCGGTGATGGCAAGCTTCGGGTTGTAGGGGCCGAGGCCGTCGACGATCCAGTCGGGATTTGATTGCACCAATTTCGCCCGGTTCTCGGCGGCGAGGTTTGGCGCGGTTGGAACAGAGCTCGTCAGATGACGGTCGGCCAGGACCCCTGTCAAGGGCTGGGAGTCGAGGAACATCGTCGCTGCGGGCCGCCCGGCAAGCGCGTAGATCTCCGGACGATAGCCCCAGACAAACAACGAACCGCGTATGTGTTGCGCGGCCGCGCGCGAATCCTGCTCCATGGCTAGATCGGCCCACTGATGCGGCCGTCCCTGCACGAGATCGGCGGCGAGCGTCACATAGCGCGGGCCGAAGCGGATCAGCGGGATCATCAGAAGACAGATCAGCCAACGGCGGCATGATGCCGCGCGCGCGGCCAGCAACACCAGCGGCGGAAGCAAGAGGAAGTAGTAGCGCGGAAAGAATCGAAAGCCCGCGATCATCGCCAGAGCCGCGAGCGCGATCCACAGCAACCAGCGACGTTTGTTGGATTCAGTGCGTAGTGTAAAGATCGCCCCGGCGGCTATCGAAACGTGAAAACCGATCCAGTTGAGCGTACGTTTCAGGCCTTCGCCAAACGCGTCGGTGACGAACGTATCCCGCGAGTACATCATCCCCCACGCCCACACCTCGAGCCAGTATTCCCGCGCCACCGGCAGCAGAATCAACTGCGGCGCGACGAAACCCGCCACCCACAACGGCCGCGCTACAAAACACGCCGGCAGCAGAAACAGCATCTTGCCGTTGATCAACATGCCGAAGCCGGCGACCAGCCCCGCCGCCAGCGCATTGCCGCGCCATGCCGCCAGCACCCCGGCGGCTTGCAGCGGGATCAACATGAGATCCGGTCCGATAACCATGACCGTCGCCGGAATGCCGAACGTCAGGAAGAACGCAAGAATCGCGGCGGCGAATCGCTCTTCTGTTTCGCCCCACAGCGACCGCGCAAATCGCCCGAGGCTCCACGCGCTCAGAGTGACGAACAGCGCTCCCGCAATGCGCAGCGGCACGCCGGTCATGGCGCCGAACAGCAAATAGAAGCCAGGAAACAGCGGCGGCTTATCGAACCAGATATCGGCGTAGAGCGTTTTGCCCGCCAACATCTCGCGCGCCGCGGCGAGCGCATAGCCTTCCTCGACCCAGACGATGCCGCTGTGGCAGAGCCTTGTGGCTAGCACCAGCGCGAACAGGGCCGCATAGAACCGCCGCACTTTACTTGGGGAACTTCGATGCGTCGAGGCCGGGAATGATACGCAGCGCATTCTTGTAGTAGAGCTTCTTCAATACTTTGTCCGGCAGATCGAGTCCATACATCTTCCAGAACGCGTGGCGCTTGCGGTAGTAGTCGAAGTACTCGTCGTCGGTTTCCAGCACGCGGAAGTAGTAGTGATACTCGCTCGGTTCCCAGGTGTCCTTGCCGAACAGCACGCGGTCCTGATACTGCGTGAACCACTTGCGGGCGTAACGCGGCTGGCGGCCGAACTCGTAGAGCACCGCGCCGATCTCGGTCATCATGTTCGGCATCTGGTCCATCAGCTTGCCGAGTTGCCCCAAGTCCGCGCCGAGCCAGCCCAGGTGCGCGTTGATGAACGTGACCTTCGGATGCCGCTTGATGCGCGTGTACAGTTCGCCCATCAACGTCTCCCAGGAATCGTATTTGTCCCCAGGGCGATAGCGGCTGGGGAACTGCTTCAGCTCCAGCCAGCGCTCGTTGGTCTTATCCCACGGCGTAAAGAACGGCTTCGGTTCCGCTGTGTGAATCAGCACCGGCTTGCCATACTTGGCGCACATCTCGAAGGCTTTGTCGAAACGGGGATCGTCGATCTTGATACGCTTGCCGTTCTTCTCGCTGAGGTCCATGCCAAAGTTCTTGAAAAACTTCAGCCCCTGCGCGCCGGCCTTGAAATCGTCTTCCAGCTGCTTGGCAACGATGTCGGAGTAGTCAGGCCGTTCCAACTCCTCATAGGTCAAGTTGGCGAACACGGCGAAACGCCCCTTGTATTTCGGGTTGTTGGTGTAGGTTGCGACATTCGCTTTCAAGCGGTCGCCGTAGCCGCCCGACAGGTTCACCATGATCTTCAAGTTGATGCCGTCCATGTCTTTGACGAGCTTGTCCATCTGCGCCTCGTTGGCGTTCGGGCGCTGATGGTTGTGCACGTCAATGATCGGGTACTTCGCGCGCGTCTTCGGATGCTGCGGCACGACGAGCGACGATTTCGGATCGTAGTCTTCGATCGACATCTGCGCGGCGCGGTCGGGTTTCGGCCACTCCTTCGGCTGAGCGAGCGCAAGGAACGGGAGTGCGGAGAGAGCAAGAAACGGGCGGGTCATCGCCCTTTGATTATGTCCTACGGCTGGACGCCCAGCAACGCCGCGACGTCATTTCGCAGCTGTTCGGTTAAGCGCGTCTTGTCTTTGAAGATCAATCCTTCGGTCGCAATCGGCTTGCCGAGCCGCACCTTCACCGGGCCGCCGCGGATCGTCGCGTGATGCATCGGCATCACTTCGCGCGTGCCGATGAGTCCAAACGGAACAATCGGAATTCCGCTCTTGATGCCGATGATCGCCGCGCCTTCCTTAAACGGTTCCAGCGCGCCTTCGGTGCGGCCGCCCTCGGGGAAAATCAGTACCGAGATCGGGTTTTCGCGGATCATCTCCGCCGCGCGGTGCAAGCTCTTCAACGCCGCGCGCGGGTTATCGAGCGATACCGGAATGTGTCCCGCAAGCTGCAAATGGTGACCCATGAGCGGAATCTTGAACAGGCTCTCCTTCGCCATGAAACGAAAGCTGCGCGGCAGCGTTTTCAGCAGCGCCGGCGTGTCGGAATAGCTGCGATGATTACCCGCGAAGATGTAGTGCTGGCCGGGCTGCAAGTGTTCCAGGCCTTCGACCTCAACGTCCATCCCCATGACGACGGTCAGCATCTTGCCCCAGGTCCGCGCCATCAGGAATTGCCGCTCGCCGTTCGTATCGAACAGCGAAACGACCAGATTTATCGAACCCATCAAAGCCGTACTGGCCAGGATCATCGGATCGGTCCATAGGATTGTCCGCAAGAGTGCAAAAGACATTGAAGCGAATCTTCTATTGTACGAGGATTGCGCGCGCTTCCCCCACTAAGAAGAGCGAACCGGTGATGAAGATCAATTCGCTTTCGAAGTCCGATTCCAAAGCCCCCACGATCGACGCCACCGCGCGCGCCCGTGCATGCGGCTCCATTTCGAGGATCGCTTCCGGCCGCAGCGCGCGTGCCTGCCCGGGAGCGGTGACGACCACCTCGTGCGCCAGCGGGAACAACTCGGCGACGATCTCTTCGACGCTCTTGTCCCGCATCGCGCCGTAGATCAGGCCGATCTTTTTGCCGGCGTGAAACTCTCCGATATACGCGGCCAGCGCCCGCGCGCCCGCCGGATTGTGCGCGCCGTCCAGCACAAACTTGCCGATCTTCTCCAGCCGCCCCGGCCACTTCGCTTTCGTGATGCCGCGCGCATCGAACCCCACTTGCAGGCACGCCGCGATCGCCGTCGCCGCGTTGACGACCTGATGCCGCCCCGCGAGCGGGCATGTGTACGTGATTCCTTCGATCGCAAACTGGCTGCCCCAGGCATCGACAACCGCATCAGGCACGGCGACGGGAATTAACTCCGCGCCCACGTCGCGCGCCCGGTCTTCGATCACGCGCATCGCCGCCGGGTGCTGCGGCGCGATCACCGCCGGCGCGTTCGGCTTCAAGATGCCCGCCTTCTCAAACGCGATCGACTCAATACTCTTGCCCAGCCACGCCTCGTGATCGTAATCGACCGGCGTGATAACGCACACCTCGGGCGCTACGATGTTCGTCGCATCCAACCTGCCGCCCAGTCCGACTTCGATTATCGCCCACTCCACGCGAGCCTCTTTGAACAGGCAGAACGCCATCAGCGTTACGGTCTCGAAATAGGTAGGATGCGATTCGAGTTCGCCCGCCGCGATCATCTCTTCGGAGACCGCATGCACCTGTTCAAACGCCCGCGCGAACTGCTCCTTCGTCGCCGGCTTGCCACCGATTACGATTCGCTCGGTTGGCTCCACTAAGTGCGGAGAGGTGTAGAGCGCGGCGCCTAGAGCCGAAGCGATCATGGCGCAGGTGGAGCCCTTGCCGTTGGTGCCGGCCACGTGAATCGTGCGGAACGCCCGCTGCGGATCGCCCAATTTCGAAGCCACCGCGCTCACACACTCCAGCCCCAGCTTGGCTGTTTTCAGTTCGTTGCCAAGCGCGTAGAGGTACTCGACCGAGGCCGGGTAGTTCACGCGTGCGACGGGTGCGCGCAGCCGTAAGTGGACGGCACGCGGCCGCCCTTGTTGAGCTCGCGCATGCCGATATCGGTGGCGTAGTAGACGCGCGCGGTCCAGCCCTTGATCTGGCGGAAAAACCGTTGGCCGGGTTCGGTGAACGGAAGCCTCACGCGGTCGAGTTCGGTCAGCATGTCGACCTGCTGCGCTTCGGTCAACCGCTTAAACGGCTTGCCGTGTTTCTTGGCCGCATAGCCGTCGAGCCACGCCAATCCCTCAAGCAGCGAATCGCGCTCGGCCGCGGGTCCGGCGGCGAGCAACCGGTCCATCCAGCGATTGACCAGCGCCGCTTTGGCGCCGGGCGTGTCGGTAGCGGGGATGATCAACTCGGTGAGGATGACGATTGTCTCGTTCTGGTGCGCGTCGAAAACCTCGGGTTTCCAATCGGGCGCCGTTGACACCTGTGCGAGCGCAACTCCCGGCGCGGCGGCGGCGAGTTGGAGGAGATCCCTGCGGTCCATACGAACCCCATCGTATCATCGAGAGGAATTGATATGAGGGCGGCTGTTTGCATTGTTCGAGAAATCGCCGGACCGATTCCAGTTCACGCTCGAATTCCCCGCCTTGCGCGAAGGCGCCCATGAGGTCGCCATGAATCGAATCAACGCCGTGATCGAGCGGAATTCGATGCCTCATCCGCAAGAGCCTGATGACGCGTCAAAGTCCTTCGACGATTTCGCGAAAGAGATTTCCGCTTTCAACGAAGAGAAGGGCGGCGCCTTCTACCTGAACCGCTCGACTAATTACGAAACGTACCCGCTCAAGGATGGCCACACGCTGACGCTCGCCGACTTTGCCGATCCCGCCCGCGACGAAGCGCTACGCAAGCAGCGCGGCGCGAATGTCCAGTTCGAAAGGCTTCCGCTCGACGATCATTTCGCGCCTTTGAAAACCGTCCTCGTCTTTCACTACCCACCCGGCGAAACGACGGTCGCAATTCCGTGGGCCGCAGTGGAAGGCGTCTGATGCGAATAGCGATCATCGGCAACTCGGGCTCGGGCAAATCGACGCTCGCGAAGAGATTTCACGTGCCCATGCTCGATCTCGACACCGTGTATTGGGAACGCGGCAAAATCGCCGTGCAACGCGATCCGGCCGAAGCCGTGGCCGAAGTGCGCGCCGTCCGGCGTACCAACAAAGACTGGGCGATCGAAGACTGCTACGCCTCACTGATCGAAGTGGCGCTCGAATTCACGCCCGAGTTGATCCTGCTCGATCCCGGCGTCGACGCCTGCATCCGCCATTGCGAAGCGCGGCACTGGGAACCGCATAAATACGCGTCGAAACAAGAGCAGGATCAGCATCTCGCGTTCCTGCTCGAGTGGGTGCGCGGCTATTACACGCGCGACGGCGAGATGTCGCTGCAGAGTCACGAAGCCCTCTACAACAGCTACGCCGGCCCCAAACGCCGAATTGTGGAACTCTCAACCGGCGAAGAGCGTCAATAACAGTGAGAGAGAGCAGCCGAGCGCGAAGACCCCACGCGACTCCGGTATACGGAGCGCCGGCGGTCGACGCGCCCGGCTGGCAAAGCGATAACCATCAAGTGGACCCCGAGTCCGTCCTCCAATCGCTACGCTCTCTCGTGAACGTTTAGCGGCTAACTGATCGCGGGATTCCGGGTAACGTCGAAACACTACGCTTGCTTTCCGACGAGCAATGGCATCGTGGATACGATGAAGGCCGCCTTCAAGGATTGCGCCACCAGCAAAGGAACGATTCGTTATTTCCAGCCTTCCAAGCCGCTGCCGCCTACGCTGGTGAAGGAGCTCATCAAGGCGCGGAACTCAAAGGCTGCGCGGTAATCTGCACCAGCGTTTGGGGACGGTGGGATTCGAGCACTAGTCTCCTGTCTTGGATAATTCTTTACAACGGCGCACCTTGTCGAGGATAACGTCTGCGGAGGCCTTCCATGTGAAGGGGGTTGGGGCTCCGTTCCAACCGGCCAGCCAGTGGTAG
>Ga0194131_10004620_pt1 | contig 20545 bp, 16 predicted proteins | sample TA2KigO120mmetaG_FD_148631 | JGI IMG/M metagenome (GOLD analysis project Ga0194131, IMG submission 148631) | Freshwater microbial communities from Lake Tanganyika, Tanzania - TA2015053 Kigoma Offshore 120m | ecosystem: Environmental > Aquatic > Freshwater > Lake | place: Tanzania: Lake... | reverse complement strand
AGCGACGTAAAGACCCATATTTTCGCGTGATCCGCGGTCGCCGTTCCGTTGCAGACTTCCTCCTGCGCACCGAGCAGAGCGAACGCGGCCACCTCGTGCTGTTTGCGCTTGGAATCGCGTCTGCGGCCTGGGCATTGGGTATTGGATGGCATGGCTGGGCGATTTACCTAAGCTTGGGTAACATTGTGGTGAACGTCTACCCGATCTTGCTGCAACGGTACACGCGTAACCGATTGCATGTCGTGTTGAACAGAGAACGCCAACGCGAAGGAAAGACCTAAAAATCGCACGCAACGAAGCCGGCGGCCGGGCGGAAGTAAAAGCAAAATCAACAAAGGCCGTAATACGGCTATATCAAATAATAGTTATTGTTTATTTTACTATATACCTGCACAACAAAGCAGGATTAGTGGCAAATCAGGTTGCAGAGGCGATTGTTCTCTAGGAGCAGACTCATGGTGCTTACCCTGCAACGACAGAGGAGGCCGGCGTTTCAAATAGATATGCTAGAACCCAAATGGTAATTTACAGCAACACATCTGGTCGCCCATTTATAATGTACACAGTAACATTTATGCATTTGTTACATATGTATATGATTTCACGAGTAGAAAATGGAATCACCATTCAAGATAGTGCCGCACGACCCTAACAAGTCGCTCAAGTCAGACAGCCCACACCGGCGCATGCTTCGCATTATGTGCGCCGATTCGGTTCGTTGCGTGCTACGCGTTCAACTCTAGACGCTTAGCTTTGCGTTATGCAGTATCAACCGCAGAACCGCAATGAACCGTAAGTCCACCGCATCGTCCGTCCATCATCACCGTTTGATCCCGCGTCCCACGATTGCTTATCACCGATTCCATTCTGAGACACTCGCTTTCGAATGATTGGCTCTTCAACTGCCTTAAACGGACTCAGCAGATGCTCAAAATCCTTCCTTGCCTCGATTCCGACGAACTGGCTGAATGCCGACGCCGCGAGCTAGATCTTCCGCGAAGCAAGGCTGCCGCACTCGGCACTTCAGCGGTGGATGCGGCCAAGCAGGGCTATTATCTATACGGTATCGACAAAAAGGTTGATTGGCGCTTGCATGTGCAAGCCGCTCATGCGGCCAGAGTCAGCATTCCGCCGAACGCTCAACTTCCAATACCAGCCGCAACAACTTTCAATGAAACTCAAATACAGGTCACAAATGAAACGACGTTTGGAGCCTCTCGGCGGCTTATTACAAATGGCATGAGACCGCTCGCATTAAATTTCGCCAACGGAATTCATCCCGGTGGAGGCTTCCTGCGTGGCGCGAGAGCGCAGGAAGAAACACTTTGCCGGTCGAGCGCCTTATATCACACACTGGTCGGCGACCCAATGTACGCTGAGCATCTTAAACGTCCTCTTTCGGATTCATCTGATTGGGCAATTCTTTCGCCGAATGTGCCTGTCTTTCGTACTGATGACGGGACCGAGCTTCAGACACCCTGGTTGCTCAGCTTTATTACCTGCGCTGCTCCGTATGCGCCCGAAGTCGGGCAACCCGAATCAGCAGACCTCTTGCAGAAACGAATTCATCGCGTCCTCGCAATTGCACGTGCCTATGGATACTCAAGCCTGATTCTCGGCGCATGGGGCTGCGGTGCATTCGACAACGATGCTCACCGCACAGCGAAGGATTTTCGCACTGCAATCGAAAACGAATTCCACCAAGCCTTCTCGCAAATCGTGTTTGCTATCACGGACTGGTCGCGCGAACGAAGATACCTTGGGCCATTTCGTGACACTTTCAGAGCGACAGCACATTGAACAAATGTCGTCTGATGATTTGTCGGCGAATTGAAAGCGCTTCAGCAATCGAAATATTATTGAACCGCAATCGACGGTCAACAAGTCGGTCAAGCCGACGCCCGACAACTTGGCGATTCACTCCGTAACTGTTCTTCGGAAGTCTGTCGTTTATCGCGGGCGACGGCTTACCTTTGACGTTATGCCATGATAGGGTGATGTGTGAGCAGTCCTGTGGACTCAAGAAAAGATCTCCATGACCGGAATCAGTCAACTTCGTGTTGCAAATTGCAGGAGTTTGCTTGTTGGCCTATTGTTGATGGGCTTAGCCGGTTGCCCCGCCCCGACTCCGGGCGAGCGGATCGGGCAGATCAAAGGCACTGTCGTCCAAAGAGGAAATGGGGTGATTGACCTTGATTTGTCGAACACATCTTTATCCGATTCTGACTTCAGTTATGTTCATGCGTTTTGCGCCAATAGCAGAGCTTACAAGTCCGTTCACACGTTGAATCTGAAGAACACCTCGATCACTGACAACTTCCTGGACGCCATGACGCTGCAACAGGGGCGATTTACGTCGGAATCAGGATTGCGGGAGTTGATTCTGACCGGGACTGACACTTCGGATGAAGCGGTCCACAAATACCAGACCGTGAACCCAGAATGCCGCATCATTCGCTAGCACCTCGACCACAAGGCATAACAAGACAGTAAACCCGAGCGGCGGATCGCGTCGTTCTTGCAAATCAACGGTTGTTGGCCACCCCCGGGTCACCTTGGTCGTTCCGGTGAATGAAACTCGCAGTGACTCTGTGCTAGCATCGTGTTCGCTGCTGAAGACGACAAGGACATGGAATGACCACGCTCGTGGAGGCTCTGATTGCTTCGGGGTGGTTGAGCCGGGAGGACGATTGGTCCAAGTCATTTGCGGCGCTGCCGCTCGGTGCGGACGTTTTGCCCCTCGTGATTAAGGCAGCGCGGCAGCGGATGGAAGCGCAGGCTCGCCTCAAAACCAGCAAGACCAACGCCAACAGCGATCCGCGTCCTCTTTGGGCGGATGTGTTGAGCGAAGCGATGCGCCGCGGAGCCCAACTGACGCTCGGCTGGCCGGAGTGTGAAGGCCGACCGCTGGAGTCTTGGCTGGGCCTGCGATTGATGTGGTGGCCGAGCGGCATTCCCGAAGGGCGCAAGGTCGCCTGGGTCAGTTCGCGTTTGGGTCGTGCCATCGATGAGCGGCCGGACTGGTTCGCGGTGCTCCGCTCGGCGACGGCAAAACTCAATCCCGCGCGCGATCTCTTGCTGACCGCTCCCAGCACCACGGTTGATCGGTTTCTAGAACGAGCTGCGATTCTCTTCGGCCTGCGCCGACTGCGAGTGCATCTCGATGAATGCCGCACGCTGGTCGATTGGCTCACACGCTTGCGACGGCAGCTTTCTCGAAATGGCCCAACTGAGGCACTCGTCCCGCAACTCGGCGACGACACCGAAGTGTTCGTGTCACCTCTTGGAAGATGCGCACACTTGCCCGTCCAGGACTCCGCAACCACCGACGGGCAAGAGAGCCCATCCTCCGAGTTACCGTTGAGCGATCGTGTGTTGATCGCAGCGGCGGACCGGGTGCTCGCGTTGCAGGTGCGGCCGAAGGGGAATCTGCATCAACTGCTCCGAGCAAGACTGAGAGACCCGTCGTGGCCGATGGCTTCGGTCTGGTTGGCTCTTGGCGAGGAACTTGTGCCGCACGAGGTCGCGACCGAATTGCAATCGCTCGGCGCGGTTGGCTGGTGGCTGTTCGCGGAACACGTTCCCCACGTGCTCGAAGCATCGCAATCCACAGGTACGTTGGGAACGTGCCCCACGATCACTGAACTGCCGTGGCTCGAAGGCGAGTACCTCGTGCATTGGACTCGGCGGCGCAACGGGCCTTGGCCGGATCAATCGGAAGCCGACTTCCTCGACGACCTGCTGTTGTCACGCGAGTCCGGAAGCCATTCGGCGTTCGCGGCGTTGTCCCGGATCGTGCAACAACTGCGATTGATCGCGTCCGCGGCGGGAATTCGTGGCGAGACCGCCGTCGTCAGTTTCTCAGCCAATTCCCTGCGTGAGACGACGCAACAACGCACGTTTCGCGCTCATCGAGGCCGCTGGGATGGCGAAGCGTTTGGCCTGTGCGCTCGCCGCGCTTGGCTGCAAACTCGCGGTGCGAGGCCGGTGGTCTACGGTGACGATGCGACGTGGCCAACTTTGACGGAAACGGAGCGACCGTTCTTTCAATTGAAAACCACTCGCTCGCGTCGCGGAGCCAAACTCATCGACTGGTCGCGAGAAGCCGAATGGCGAGTGCCGCACGACGTCGATTTGTCCGAGGCCAGCCCCGACGACGTTGTGCTGTTCGTGCCAACACAGGGTGAAGCCCGGCAACTCGCCGCCATCAGCCCGTGGCCGGTGCTCGTGTTGCCTACTTCCCAAAATCCTTCGGCAACTCCAGCGACCACACCTCGCTGCTGAGCGGTTGCGCGTGGCCACCCGCGATCCAGAGCTTGTCTCGAAAGACGTAGCCGGAGTGCTCGTGACGCTCTTTCCAAGTCACTTCGGACTTGAGCTGCTTCCAGTCTTTGCCATCCTTGGAATACCACACGTCGCCCCAATTCTTCGACGGATTGTTCGACCAACCGCCGAACACCCAGATGTGATCGCGGTACACCACTGACGAAAACCACAACCGTGGCGACCAGCCAGCGTGTTCGGTCAGTTGCGTCCAATGCTCGCCATCTTCCGAGCACCAGACATCGTTGACTCCGTGATACTTCGGGACGTAGTTGCCGCCGCCGAAGACGTACATCTTGCCATTGAGCACCGCCGCCTGGTGATACGCTCGCGGAGACCAACCGGCGTTGGCCGTGTGCTGCTTCCATTCTTTGCCGTCGGCTGACGACCAGACGTCGTTTTTCAAACTGCTGTCGTCGCCAAAGTAGTAGTTCTCAGTCCCGCCGAGGATCCACATGCGGCCTTTGAATTCAAGTGCCGCCGCCGCGATCCGAGGAGTCCAGCCCGCCTTCGCGGTGGCCTGTTCCCACTTCGTTCCATCGGTGGACCACCAGACTTCGTTGCTGGCCGAATGCCCCGGCAAGCGGCCGTTGTACCAACCACCCATAAACCACATCTTGTCTTGAAACGTCAGCGTCATCGGCAAGTCACTGTGCTTCCACGGAGCATCCTCCGTCACCTTCTTCCAGGTCTTGCCATCGGGGGAACTCCACACGTCGCGCGGCGGAGCGTGATACGAATCGAACCAGCCACCGAAGATCCACAACTGATCTTTGAAAACGACTTCACCCTGCGAATCGCGAGGCTGCCAACCGGCTTTGTCGGTGACTTTGACCCAATCGTGCACTTTGTCATCAGCGTTCGCGACGGACAAAAAACTCAGAATGAGCACGAGTGCAAATCTCATGGGGCCTCCAAGGAAAAAGCTACGGCCGGCAGCGTAGGTTGGCACTCTGTCACGACCCGCACGGTCGAGATGGAATCCCAAGCCACTCTATTCTGCCCGAGTCGGCTTGAATTTCCAGCGTTCGTCGAAGAAGTCCGCATCGACAATTTTTCCGGGGTATCGTGGATTGGGCGGAGTGCGGACATCGACAATCGCCCAGTCGGGCAGCTTGGGAACTTGGCGTGCGTTGTTGAGGTAGTCGTACTCGCGATACGTGAAGCTGCTATTGAGCACGACGTACCGATTCGGATTGAGCGGGTTCGGATAGATCGCGATCGGAGCGTGATGCTCGGCCGAGAACTTGCGATCGCCAACGACGATTTCGGTATCTCCCCAGCGGATTGGCAGTTTGTCGGCGATCGTCTTCAGAACCGCGTTGCTGGTCGGATCGCCCCATAGCACGAGGTTACTGTTAGCCATGTCGGCATCGGTGATCGCCGTATCGTCCTTCACAGGAGCCTGACCTCGAAACTGCTGCCTCCAGTGGACGATGGCGTGGCTGAGTTCTGACTGCGTCCATTTTTCAATCGCCTCGTGCGACGATTTGCCGGTCGGGCGTACGAAGACAAACGAATCGAGAAACGCATCGTCGATCGGGCCTTGCAGACCGTGTCGTTTGCGAAGCCCGTCGTTGGGCAAACTGCCGACTTTCCAATTCTTCCCCTGCTTGTTGAGCGACACTTGCCATGAGCGATCCGAACCCGCCTTGGGTGCCTCAACCAATTGTTCCTTGCCACCCTCATTGATTCGCACGGTGACGGGCAGATCAGTACTGAACGACACATGTCCCGGTGGGATCGCCAGGGTCAGCGCGTCGATGTTTGCGAGGTCCAACACAACCTCGGCATTGAGCGGATTTGGTTGGATCGAGGCACGCACGGACCCCTTCTCCCAATGTTCGCCGAGCGCATCGACCGTGACCCATTTCATGCGGTTGTAGCGGAGCGTGTAGGTCGTGAAGCGAACGGCGTCGGGAACAGCTAATCGACCGAGAGCCATGATGCTGTCGATGCGTCGATCGACTTCCAGTTTCGTGACGGGATGATAGGCGTGTGCCGTATCGGGGCCGATCAGATGCGTGAGCTCAATCCCTTCGGCCTTTAGTGCGGCGGCCATGATGTCAGCCGCTTGCTTCTGGCGATCTTTGTCTCCGCTGTAGGCGACCGTCGGCAACTGAGCGAGATTCGCGGCCCAGTCCGTGCAGTCATACATGTGCCACAACTTCTGTTCGTACCACGTCGGTTCGAGCGTCTCGTTCTGAAAGACTTTGAGGAAATCCGGCGTCTCCGAGAAGCCAGCTCCCGGGGCGGCTGCGGCCCAGCGATCCGTGTAATGCACCGCGAACTGCCAGCACGCCGCACCGCCCATCGAGAACCCGCGCACCGCAATGCGATCATCGTCGATGCGGTAGCGACGCTTCACCGATTCGATCGCTTCGAGCGAATCAATTTCGCCGGCCAGCTTATTCGCGTTGCAGTAGCGACCGTAAGGATGCAGCACAATCGTGTCGGCTGGCGTGAACTGCCCTTTGTTCTTGCGACGGTCTTCCAAAAAATTGACTTCGCTGAGCACTTCGCCTCGGCCATGAAACCACAAATCCAATCGCCAGCGATGTGGTCCCGTCGACATGAACGACTCCGGCACGACCAATCCGTACGGCTGCACGCTGCCGTCGATCTTCGAGACGTACCCGCGCGGCACGAGTCCCGTCGCCGTCGTCCACGAAGCCTCGCCACGCTTCAACTGCTCCGCGCGAGCCAGCCCATCATTGAGCAGCGATTTCGCTGTGTTAATTTCCTGCGGCTTGAAGAACTCGTGATACATCAGTGCGTCATGCACCGCCTTGTGATAGATCTGCACGTCGGGCAACAGCTCCTGTGTGCGAGCGTCCTTCTTCTGAGCCAGTTCGTCGATGGCAACCTTGAGCTTCTTGAGCCCATCTTCCAGGTCATCCCGTTCTGCTTCCGGCACTTCGATCCCCGCCGGAGGAATTGGACGAACCTTTTCCGCTTGATTGTCCGCCGGGCCATCGGCAAAGGCCGGGACACAATGGGCAGAACACAGAACGGCCACAAAAACAGAAAGCCAAGTCCGACGCATGATGCTGCTCCACAAGGCGAGTGCCTGAATTGGCCGCAAAGAGTATCAACCTCGTCGCGATGACAACACACAGTCGCCACTCACAAGAGGCTGCCTCTTGAGGCGAGATTTCTTGCCCACCGTTTCCTGAGCAATTAATCCGTCGTCGCTTCCATGAGTCGCGCTTCGTAGATTTTCGTGGCCTCGTCGTAGGCGGCTTTGGCGACGGCGCGTTCGGGTTCGCGGATTTGGTTTTTCTTCGCGTTCCAGCAGACATCGACGGCTTGTTTGCACCAGTCGATGCTCTTCTTGCTGGCTCGGACCGGTTGGTCGCCGACTTCGACCCAGATCGGATTCGTGTGAACGCTCGGCAGGATGCGCACGGCGACCCAGCTTGATTGTTTGATCGGGATGTCGAAGCTCAGCGGCTGAGTCTTGCCGTCGGCGATGATGTTCTTCGTGGCGGCGACTTGGCCGTTGACGATGATCTCGACGGGGACTTCGCGCGTCTGGCCGACTCGGCAGCGTTCGATGTGCCAGTACGGTTTCGCATCGAGGCGGCGTTTGCGGATCGACTCGGTTTGCTCGTTCGGCTTCTCGGCTAGCATTGCATTGACATCGAACGAGACGGTCACGTTGCCAAGTTTGGCCAGTTCGACCGTGCTCAACTTCTTCGATGATCCCGGTTCACCGACGCCGACTCCGTTCAATTTGAAGTCCAGGATGTGGCTCAGTCCGTCACCGCAGTAACTGCGGCCGTCGCGGACTCCAAGAATCCAGTTGTCGAAATCGAGCGGCTGGTCTTTGTTGAGCTTCACGTAGATACGGCCGAGTCCCACCTTGTCGCCGTAGATGCAGGGGAAATCGGTTTCACCGCTGATCTTCGCTCGGAAGCCGGCGTTGAGCGTGTGGTACCAGACGTTGAGTTCCCAGATCGACGGCGTATCGACGGCGCTGATGAAGTGGCAGACGTCGTGAGCGACCGTGACGACGTACTCGTTCGCGCCGATGCCGTCGAAGCGAGGCATTGCGTAATCGGGCAGCTTGTCGGCGGCTTTGCCTTTCCAGCCGTCGGGCGCGGCTCCGTAGCCCTTCAGCATTTCGCGCGAGCCGTCGGGCATGATGTCGGGCAGTTGCAGGCCCCAGCCGCTGTGGCTGTAGCCGACGATGCCACCTTGATCCTTGCCCCACTTCAGCACCGGCAGCGTCCAGCTTGGCCAGTCTTCGAGCACCTTCGTGTTCGGGTAGTCGTCCTCGGTCAGTCGCAGCAGACACAAGTGGCCGGCGTGCGACGACGGAAAACCGCTGACCTCGATGTCGTACCGCATCAGGTAATTCGGCCGCGAGAGGGCTGACGTCTTCCCCTCGAAGTACTGCTTCTGCGAGTACCAGCACGGGCCCCAGCTCAGCACGCAACCGACGTTGAGATCTTCGCCCAGAATGTGCCGCAGCATGTCAGCCGGCGTGACGCCTTCGGTCGGGCTGTCGTAGTGAGCACACCCGGCCGCGTGAACGTGATGATCTCCGGAGTACCAGCCACGCGTCGCCGAATGTGTCCAGCGACTGAGCTTGTAATCGACCTTCTGGCTGACCCCGCCGCTCGACACCGTGAGCGGATGCGTCTGCACGATGTACTCCGGACCGCGGCTGACTTCGACGGTGTATTCCCCCGGAGCCAGCGACACCGATTCGCCATCGGCTCGGTAAATCTGATTGTGGAAGAAGAAGTCGGGTGAGAGCCGCCGTGCCGGATTCGGATACACGTTGCCTCGCTTGTCGCGAATGACGAACGCCGCCGAGGTCGGCTCGCCATCAAAATCCTTCACGCCGAGCACCACCTCGACCGACGGAGCCGCGTGAAACAGGATCGGCACGGTGTTGCGAAAGCCCAAGTCCTGCGTCCCCTGTCCCACGTTGAATCCGAGCTTCGCCTCCCGCCGCCCGATCTCGCGCGAGTAAAGCTGCATGATGCGGTACTCCAGCGCCAAACCCGACAGCGTCGGCTTCAGCGGCTGCTTGTCGAACATGGCGATGTCGAGAAATCGATGCGGCACATCCTCCGGCTTGACGAGTTTGTCCTTCTCATCGGTCAACGGCTTCTGCCGAGCATTGACTGACCCGCGCATGTAAAGCGGAGCCGCATTCGGACTCTCCGGCTTGAGCTGCGGCGTGATCCCCGCGTCATTCTGCACCTTGACGAGAAACGTCGCCCACCCCCCTTGCATCAACCGCTTCGCCACCGGCCCCTCGACGACCGACACTCGGCTCTCCGGATTGATCGTCACACCCACAACGCAATGCGGATCGAGTATTTTTTGGATCGCGCGATTCGCCGTCTTCGCATCCGTCTCCTTGAGCGCGGCCTTCAACGCCTTCGTGTCCTCCGCCGGCAACGGAGCACCGACAAATTCCAACGCCTCAAGCAACCGCTCCGTCGCCGCGACAAGGGGCTGCTGCTCAACCTCCGTAACCAAAGGCAAGTCAGCCGCGAAACAAGTCGACGTCGCGAAGACCACAAACAGAGACGCAAAGATCGTTCGCATGGGAAGGCTCCTTGAGGTGAGGAATTACACTGCACCGTAAGCGATCAAACGTGAAATCAAGTAGATGGAGAAACCGATGAGCAAGATGGAAAGTCCATTTCCCCAATTCGCAACCTTGCCGTAAGCATTCTGTCGAATGCAAAGTCCGCAAACGAGTCCTGTCAGCCACGACGTAGGTGCCGCGAAGGAACAAAACTCGGAATGCGATCTCACACCAATCATGGAAAACGCGATAGCGAGAAAGAGGCACAGCCACCCAATGAGCAACAAGATCAATCCGGGGCTCTCGTTCCATGCCTTCGCGAACTTCATGATTCGTCGTCCCCTGCGAATCGACGTAATTGCATCCCTTGCAGGTCGCGGTGGCAAGTAAGACGATGGGGTTGTCAGTGGTCCGTTGTCCGTGGTCAGTTGCAACGGACTACGGACGACTGACAACGGACCAAGGACCAACCTCGATGGACACCGCTGCCGATTTGCTCGATCCCGTTCCGATACCCGTATCGCCGCCTAAGGAAAAACTGCGACGGCTGAAGGTGGCGGAGTGGGAGCGGTTTCAGCGCGACGGGGTTTTGGTGTTCCGGCAGCTCATTCCGGCGGCGGTGCGCGAGCAGATGCTGGCCGTGACGCTCGACGGTGTCGAGCGGGAGATTGGGCCGATCGAATACGAAGCCGAACTGCACTATCCCGGCGCACCGGCCTCGCTGGCGGCCGAGGGAGGCCGCACGATTCGGCGGCTCAAGCAGGCGCACTCGCGGCATTACGTTTTCACGCAATGGCTAAGTGAACACGAACTGACAGATCGGCTGGTCGATTTGCTGGGGCCGAGGCTGGTCATGCCGCTGGCGCATCACAACTGCATCATGACCAAGCAGCCGAAATTCAGCAGCGACACCGGCTGGCATCAAGACATCCGCTATTGGGCGTATCACCGCCCCGACCTCATCAGCGTCTGGATTTCGCTCGTCCCGGAACGGATCGAGAACGGCTGCCTGCGAGTCATCCCTGGCTCGCATCGGATGAGCTTTGACCGCTCGCGATTTGACGAGTCGTTGTTCTTTCGCGGCGACCTGTCGGAGAACCACGCCGTGATCGCCAACGCGGTCCCGGTGGAACTCGATCCGGGAGATGTGTTGTTCTTCCATGCGAAGACGCTGCATTCGGCGAGTCGCAATTACACGACGCAGACGAAGTATTCGGCGGTGTTCACGTTCCGCGCGGCGGATAACTTGCCGCTGCCGGGGACACGCTCGGCCGAATTGCCGGAGTTGATGTTGCCGTAGCCAAAGTGGCACTCCGTCTATGGAATGCGCGCGTGTCAGCAACGCTTTGGATTCTTGGACCGGGCGATCCAAAGCGGTGCTGACACACCGCACTCCAAAGAAGCTACTCGACGTGATATTGGCGAATGAGCTGGCGAAGTGTTTCGATGGCTTGTTTGTCGAGTGCTCCGTCCCAGGCGATCTCGACAGCGGCGGAGCATCCGCCGGTGAGTTCCTTGGCGGTAGCGGTGATGCGGCCACGGTGGTCGTAGCTGTAGACGACTTCGACGGGCGAGCCGGCCGGCAGAGCCTTCGACAGTTGGCTAATGCGGACATCGCCGATGTAGGTACAGCCGGCAACGTCGCTGACTTCTCCTTGCAACAGCCGGATAACGATGTTCTCCGGCATTTCGGTCGTCGTCACAAATTGTTTTTTGATTCCGCAGGGAAGCCGCGAGTTGCGTGGGATCATGACGTGGTGGCGTTTGAGATTCGGATCTCTCGAATCGGTGATCTCGACCCCCAGCGAGTGTGAATTCACATCGGTGGTGGTGATGGCTCGCAGGCGTTTGAGCAGGGCTGCGGACAGCTGGCCATGCGCGTCGGTCGCTTTCGCTTCGAGAATCGCCGCGTGAATCGCAGCTCCCTGCGCCACGGCAAGCTGCGGGTTGAGCACTTTCGAAGGCCGCTTGCCGGTCAGCTTTTCCAGCATCTCGACGACGGCGGGGATCGACGTGCTGCCTCCCACAAGCACAACCTCGCTGAGTTCGTCACGCGAAACATGATTGTGCTCCAGCACGAATTCCGTGGTGTCACGGGTGCGTTGCAGCAGGTCGAGCGTCATCTGCTCAAACTCAGAGCGGGAGAGTTCGACCAGCATGGATTGGCCGCGATACTTGACCTCGATTTTCGTTTTGACCCAATGACTGAGTTCTCGCTTGGCCGCTTCGCACTCGCGCATCAGCGCGTATTTGGCGAGAGGATCTTCTCGTAGATCGATGCCGTACTTCGCGACGAACTTGTCGCACACGAAGTTGAGCACTCGATCGGTCCAATCCAAGCCGCCGAGCATCGTGTCGCCATCGGTCGCCAGCACGGTGAATTCGGTCGGCGTGTACTTCACGACGGTGACATCAAACGTACCGCCGCCGAGATCGTACACCAGGATCGTTTTCGTCTCCCCGGGAACATCCAACCTGCCGAGTTCACCTTTCGTCCAAGCGTAGGCCAACGTGGCGGCCGTCGGTTCGTTGATGATGTCAACGACGTTCAGGCCGGCAATCTTCGCGGCGTACTGCGTGGCCGAGCGTTTAGGTTGATTGAAGTAGTGCGGGACGGTGATGACGGCATTGCCAATCGGGCCAATCTTTTTCTCAGCGTCTTGCTTGAGCTTCGTCAAAATCAGCGACGAGATCATTTCCGGAGTCATGCGCCGTTCTTGGTAGTGCAACGCAAAACGCGGATTGCCCATCTCGCGCTTGATCGCGATGACAACCCGCGCCGGATCTTGCTGCGCCAACACATCTGCTGGGGGCCCAACGACGATTTTGCCGCTCTCGCCGAGTACCACAATTGAAGCCGTAATCGGACTGTCATGCGAATTGTTGATGACCTCGGGGTTGCCATCCTCGCCCAGTCGCGAAAGCGCCGAATACGACGTTCCCAAATCAATACCGACCGTTTGACCTTCAACAAATTTGATGGCCGCTTCGCTCATGGCACGTCACCGCTCGTCGTGAACGGGGTTTGTCAACTGCCCAATCTTCTCGATTTCGATCGTCACGGTGTCGCCGTTTTTGAGAAACACTGGCGGCTTGCGGGCTCCACCAACGCCGTGCGGTGTGCCAGTTAATATCACCGTGCCTGGGAGCAGTAGCGTGCTACCGCTGAGGAATTCGATGAGCGTTGGCACATCGAAAATCATGTCGTTGGTATTCCAATCCTGCATGGCTTGGCCGTTGAGGATCGTCTTGATGTTCAGCGTGTTGGGATCGGGAATCTCGTCCGCAGTCACAAGGCACGGGCCCAGCGGACAGAACGTGGCAAACGTCTTGCCTCGACACCACTGCCCGCCGCCCCGTTTAATCTGCCAGTCGCGAGCACTCACATCATTCGCGCACGTGTAGCCAAGCACATACTTCAATGCGTCCGCCTTTGAGACATTTTTGCACGGCTTGCCGATGACAACCGCCAGTTCGCATTCGTAATCCACAGCGTCGCTGCGCAATTGTCGAGGCAGCAGAATCGGATCGCCGGGATTGTTGACCGCTCCGGAGTTCTTCATGAACAGGACCGGCCATTCAGGGATCGCTTGATTCCCCTCTTCGGCATGACGGCGGTAGTTCAGTCCGATGCACATCACGTCGACCGGTGCGATCGGAGTCAGCAACTTGGCAACGTCTGCCTTTTCGCCGGTGTCGCGGTGTTGCGCGAAAATATCCCCGTCAATCCGTGTCGTCGAACCGTCGGATTTTTGGCTCCCGAAGTGCGTGTTCCCAATCGAATCGCGATATCGAATGATCTTCATGAATCAAGCTCCTGGTTTTTGAATGGACTCGGAGGGCATTACGACAACTCGCCGCCAGCGTTGCAAGCGAGCGCGACAAGCGCGATTCTTCCGGAATGAACGCCGACCATACGCTCTCCTCAACACTCGATGCGATCCCCTGCCCCACTCTGCCGTACCCCGACGAAGGGAACGTTTGGAATGCGCTGTGGACTCCACCAGAAATCGACCCAACCGCATGGGTCGCCCCCGGCGCAACCGTCTTCGGCCGAGTGCGACTGAAAGCTCGCAGTTCAGTCTGGTATGGCTGTGTACTCCGCGGCGACGGCGATCTCATCGAAGTCGGCGAGGACACGAACGTCCAAGACGGCTCAATTCTGCACGTCGATCACGGCTTTCCCTGCATCCTGGGCAACCGAGTCACGCTCGGTCATCGCGCGCTGGTCCATGCGTCAGTGGTCGGCGACGACACGATGATCGCAATCGGTGCGACAGTTCTCAGCCGCTGCGTGATTGGCGAGCAAGCCCTGATCGCCGCCGGAGCGGTCGTCATGGAGGGGACGCACGTCCCGCCACGCACACTGTGGGCTGGCTGTCCCGCGCGCAAGATCAAAGACTTGACGGACGAGCAACTCGCACGGATCGCTCACGCCTGGAAGCACTACGTCAACAACGGCCAATTGGCTCTCGCCCGATTTGGGAGGCGGCATATTGACGAGTTGGTGAATTCCGCGCGAGCGCATTCGATGGACAGCCAATCATGAACGGAAAGACTGGTCGCTAGGATCAGACTCGCGCCAGCCCGTGCGTTTTGTCCGCCGACAATTGGAACAATAATAATTCCAGTGAACCGAGCGTGTTCGTCTTGCGGTCTGCATCCCGCAGTAAGGACAGTGAACCGACATCCCTTTGAAGACGTCGAGGTGTCCGATGCTGGCTCCCAAAAAAAATCCGACGACGATTCCCACGAAGATTGCCGCTTCGTGATTTACGACCAACGCGCCAACGACGTATCCCGAAAACATTAAAAAAGGTAACCAAAACATTTCCCACAACAGCATCAGCAGAATGTGCATTCGGATCGACATGACGAATCACTCGCACCTTCCGAACGGCGACGCAACACGCAAGGTTCTCCACCCAAAAGCAGCCGACTGACGCGGAGTTTGATTCACGGTGAAGTCACCAGCAAACCAGGCGGTGATGTTCCCAAATTATGAATCGTCGCGCTATAATGTCACATCGCACGACCGGTTTGTGCCCGGACATGCGTATCCTTTTCGAACTTTCCCCGACCGAGGAGTTTTCAGCCGAAATGCCTAGCTCGCGAGTTTTACTGTTGATCGTATTGATCTTTACGGCCGCGTTCGCACGGTTAGTGCCGCACATGTACAATGCCACTCCGGTGACCGCGGTCACGCTCTTTGCTGCGGCATATCTGCCAGCCCGACGCTGGAGTGTGCTGCTGCCCTTTGCCGCGATGTTCTTCAGTGATCTGGTACTGTACGCAACCAAAGATATCGCCTATCGCGATCAAGCCATCTTCAACATGCTGTTCGTTTACTCGGCTTTCGCCGGCATCGCGTTACTGGGTCAGTTGCTGCGTCGGCAAGTGACGGCCAGTCGAGTCATCGGAACGGCAGTAGTTGGCTCAATTTTATTTTTTCTGGTCACGAACTTTGGAGCGTGGCTGGCGTTGAGCCAACCTTTGAGTACGGGTGAGCCCGCCTTTTATTCACGCACGCTTGGCGGTTTGATCGACTGCTACATCGCCGGCGTTCCATTCTTTCGCGGGACGTTCTTCGGCGATTTGATCTACACCACCGCACTGTTTGGCGGCCTGGCCTTGCTGGAACGAATCGTTCCACAATTTCAGCAGCCGATCGCGCAACCGACCGTTCAATAGGCGTCGCCATTCAAATCTGAACGGCCGTACGTCCGCGCGAAGTTCGAAATCCGTATTCAATGGCGAACCAATTGGCGTAGCGTTCGCGGTCCTCGGCGCGCGTGTTGCGTGTGTCGAGCACATGTGCAATGTCGTGGATCAAGACGTTGTTGAGGTAAAAGTCCTTGAGTGACTTCGTTGTCGAAGTCAGTGTCCATTCGCGGCCCGCTTCCGCCCAGACACCACCAAACATGCGAGCTTCAATCTGCTGCTGAGGAGTCGGTGGACAGACGTAGGTTTCCACGAGCGACTTCTCGATCGGGTACAGGTACACGCTGGCTCCCCTCTGCATTCCGTAACAGGGGAACAAACCTCGACTTTTTGCACGATCGAAGTCGGCAGCAAAGACAGACACTGACGATCGTGCCGATTGCGCAACGGAAGATCGGCAATCAAGGAGACTGGCGGAGGCGGCGGCGACGCGGTTATTTGGCTGTGATTCCCGCCGTCTTGTACGGCTCACCCGCCTGGGCGACTAAAAATAATTCGGCCTTCGGACTTGTCGTCGCGAATTTAATTTCCGGAACACGCGATCCACCATTGCCAAGCAAGTCGCGTTCACCGTTCGCGGCATTCTTTGTTTTGCGGTCTGTCCAGTTGTTCTCGATCGGTTTGTCGGCACTCATCAGCGAATTGAACTTGTTCGCGTCGTAGCCTTTCGCGATGAGCAACTCGGCCTTCGCCGGGCCTGAAAACAAACAATTGCGCCACTTCAGGTCGCCAGATCCTTCCCTTGGCATTGCCTCAAACAGCAAACCGGCTTCGGCCTGATTGCGAAACGAGCAATGATCGATCAGCACATTTTTCGCCACCACTCCTTCGGCGAAGCGAATACCGCTGGTTGACCCAGTCACTCCGCAGTTGCGGACGGTCAACGACTCAACAGAACCTTCAAGGAGGACGCCCGCCGACATCGACCCAAAAAAACGGCAGCGTTGCACAGTGACGCGTTGACTCGCCCCACCATTGCCCGACTTGCCGATGTGGACACCAGCCGCGGTCGGAGAGGCTTTCTGAATTGTGTTCAATTCCAAAACGATGCCATCGGCTCCTTCCCCCCCGACCGCACCGCTCAGTTCGATCCCAGCTTTCCCAGGATCCGAGATGACACAATTTCGAACTCGACAGCGTTCGACCGAACCGGAGATGACAATCCCCTTCTCCTTTTGCGGAAATCCCGCCAGATCAATTTTCAGGTTCTCGATCGTCACGCCGCTGCGGTTTTTGATGGTGATCGCTGGCTCGGAAAGGCTGGGAGATGTCAGCGTCGCCGGCTTTCCGGCGGTCTCCGAAGTCAGATGAACTTCGCCAGGAAATGATTCATCGAAGACGATCGCTTCCTCAAATATTTGCCCCGATTTCACCTGGATCAGGAATCTCAGCGGCTTTCCGTTGGCGGCTTTCTCGTGCTCGGCACGGCTCTCGACCGCGGAATGAACCGCTCGGCCGATTGATTTGAATTCGCCACCGGCTCCAACCACCAGCGTGACTTCATAAGCGGCTGACTTTTTTGCTCCGCCCGCCGCGCTGCTCCCCAGCAATTTTTCCGCTTTTCCATTCTTGGTGGAATTCGCGCTGGGATTGCCGGATTCACCCGAACCGCGAGTGCTCCACCAAGCAATGCCTCCGATGACCACGACGCCAGCCAGCGCCAACGAGACGTATCGAACTGCGGGATTCTTGAGCAAGTCGCTGATCGAGTTCGCGGACTTCTTGAGAGTTGGTGCCACCAGCTCCGCACGACTAGCCCCGAAAGACAGCTCGGAGGCGTCCGACTCTGGCGATGGCGATGCAATCACCACTGTTTCCACAAACGAAGGATTACGAGGAACCGACTTAATTGGAGCATCGTGTACTTCTGGTTCGACTTCCTCGGTGGATGTCTCTTCGCTTTGAGCACCGAAGAGCGCGAAAAGGTTGTCATCCTGTCCGGTCTCTGCTGAGGACTCCAAAGGGGTGACGAGGATCGCTTCATTTGCAGCTTGATTGTCAAACTGAAAGTCAGTCGGGGTCTGTGTGGTCTCCGAAGATGCTTCCGCAAAAAAGTTGATTGGGACTGGACCGGGTCCAGCGGAAGTCGTCTTAGGGACAGCGGCCATCACCGGTGACGCCACAGGCGTTGCCACAACCGGGGCGGCAATCGGCACAACTGGTTTCGCCACAGGAGGCAGCGGGGCTGCCACCGGCTTAGCAATCGGAACAGCAAGCGGTGGCGCTGCGACCGGAACGACGACCGGCACGGCAATCGGCGGAGCCGTCGGACTCTGAGTTGGAGCGGCTGTCGCTGTTGTTGGCCGTAAAATGTCACCGGCCGAAGAATCATCGGCGTCTGCCGGACTTTCTACAGAACCCAAGACGTCTGAATTGGGCTTCAGAATCGCCGGGGCACTGTACAAATCTCGCGGCGGAAGAGCCGCTCGCGCACTCGCGTGCGAGAGCGGGAGACGGGACTGTTTCCAATCGGCACCAACATTGTCGGCCAACCATTGACGACACGCTTCGGCGACTTCAGCCGCAGATTGATAACGATCCTTCGGTTTCTTCTCGACCATCTTGTTGAGGATCGCGGATAAGGAGACTGGGCAGTCGATCCGCGTATCGGTCAGCGGCGGAAATGGCTTTGACTGATGCCAAATCAGCCTTTGCGTCAGCGTGCCTTCTGTGAACGGCGGATGTCCCGTCAGAAAGAAATACAGCGAGCACCCCAAACTATAGATGTCGGCTCGCGTATCGACCGCGTGGCTATCGAGCGCCTGTTCCGGGGCGAGATAGTCGGCGGTGCCGAGCACTTTTTCATCATGAGCCACCGTCAGCGGATTCGCTTCCGCATCGTTGAAGAAGCGTGCCAATCCCATGTCTAGGATTTTGATGACGCCGTTGGTATCGATCAGAATGTTTCCCGGCTTGATGTCGCGATGCACGAGTCCCGCGCGGTGCGCGTGCTCCAAGCCTTCGGCTGATTGCCGGATGTATTCGACCGCGTCGGCGAAGTTGGCTGGCCCGTTGCGAGCGATCAATTCCTGCAAGCTCTGTCCGGTGACGTACTCCATCACCAGGAAGTGAGTCTGCGAATCGCGGTCCTGAGCACAATCGACGTCATAGGCACGCACGATGTTCGGGTGATCGACCGACGCGACCGCTTGTGCCTCGCGGTGAAAACGGGCGAGGTACGACGCCTCATTGACTCGTTTGGAGGGCAGCACTTTGATCGCGCAGCGTCGCTTCATTAGCACGTGCTCGGCCAGGTAGACCGAACTCATCCCCCCTTTACCTAGCAAGTCCAGCAGCTTGTACTTGCCCAGCGAGAAGCCCTTGTGCTTTCCGGCGAGCAGTTTCTCGGCCTGCCAGCGTGTGACGATCTCGTCACCAACGAGTGCATCGGCGATCGACTGCGAAGTGGTGACGTCGACCCCTTGAGCCTCGTACTGCTGCAACAGCTTTTGAAGCTTCTCCTTGTCGATCAAGCCGCTCTGCCGAACGACTTGCAAAAACGATTCGACAGTCAACTTGAGGGCCATGCGAAACCAACCCAAACATGCAGCGTGATGAGGGACGCGGAATATAGTTTGAAAAAGCGGGGAGTGGTATTAAATCAGTCGATTCTTTGGCTTTCCAGCACGGGGCCACGCTCCCCGAATCGCCGACTTTTGGAAACGGCTGGATTCGTCCAAATCATCGTTCTGTTCCGGGACATTCGCAGTACGAATCGCTGCCACTACAATCGCGCCCTCAACCGAGGAGCCTTACTTTGTCCGATGCCCTGCAAAACAGTCGTTTCCTGAAGGCCGTCCGTCGCGAGCCCACCGACACCACCCCCATCTGGATCATGCGTCAGGCTGGCCGCTACCTGCCGGAATACATGGAGGTCCGCCGCCGCGTGACCTTCATGGAACTCTGCAAACGCCCGGATTTGGCGGCTGAAGTCACGCTGACGGCTCAGCGAGTGCTCGGCGTCGATGCCGCGATTTTGTTTGCCGATTTGCTGCCGATTCTCGAACCGATCGGGTTACAACTGGAATACACCGCCGGCGAAGGTCCGGTGATCCACAATCCGGTCCGAGACGCCGCTGGGATCGACGCGCTACGACCTGTCGATGATGTCGATTCCCTAAAGTACGTTTTCGACGCCGTCCGGCTGATCCGCCGCGATCTGCCCGCCAATATCCCGCTGCTCGGCTTCGCCGGAGCCCCCTTCACACTCGCGTCGTACGCCATCGAAGGGGGTAGTTCGAAGAATTACGCCAACGTCAAACGGCTGATGTATTCTGATTCCGGGGCCTGGACCGCGCTGATGAACTGTCTAACGCACAGCCTCGTCAAGTACATCCTGGCGCAGGTGAAAGCTGGCTGTCAGGCGATTCAACTCTTCGACAGTTGGGCCGGCTGCCTCTCGCCGAGCGACTATCGCGACTACGTCCTGCCGCACACGAAGACTGTCATCGACAGCGTGAAACACTTCGCGCCGGTCATCAACTTCGCAACCGGCAATCCAGCCTTGCTGCCGCTCCTTCGCGAAGGGGGTGGCGACGTGATCGGCCTCGATTGGCGAGTCGATCTGCGGGATGGCTGGAAAACTGTGGGGCACGATGTCGCCGTCCAAGGCAACCTCGACCCAATCACGCTGCTGACCGACATCCCCACAATTCGTCGCCGCGCCTTGGAAGTCCTGGCCGCCGCGGAGCACCGACCCGGCCACATCTTCAACCTCGGCCACGGTATCACTCCTGATGTCCGCCCCGAACACGCCAAAGCCTTGGTTGAGATCGTGCATGAACTCGGAGCAAGGTAGTCGTCTCGCGCTGCGACCGGGAAGCCGAACGTTTTATCGACGTCGCTCGTGAGATCATGCCTCATTAGCCATCCAACTTCGTCCTCGCGCTCGGCACTCCTGTCGCGGAGCGACAGGGCTACGATTCGGCACACATCTGTAACAACTCGCTC
>Ga0194131_10004618_pt1 | contig 20553 bp, 22 predicted proteins | sample TA2KigO120mmetaG_FD_148631 | JGI IMG/M metagenome (GOLD analysis project Ga0194131, IMG submission 148631) | Freshwater microbial communities from Lake Tanganyika, Tanzania - TA2015053 Kigoma Offshore 120m | ecosystem: Environmental > Aquatic > Freshwater > Lake | place: Tanzania: Lake... | reverse complement strand
ATCTTGTCGGTGACCATTTTCGAGAAAACCCCATTACAACAGGCCATTCTTGGAGACAACTGGCCCGGGCAATTACTTGAGAACGCGAACCAATTGAACCTATTCACGTTTTAACCGGACACTACTGATTTCCTGTGTTTGTTCAAGCGGACGATGACGGCCCCCATGATGTCCCCCTTCTTGTAGTTTCTCCAGGGACTGTCCGGGTGGACGTTGTGGCAGTCCACGCAGGACTGCACCACCGCGATATCGGCCGCCATGGCCTTGAACTGATTGCCGTCGGCGAAAGAAATGACCTTCTGGCTGCGATCCGAGGTCAACCGCTGGAGCGCGTCGCTCTCGGCCTGGGTGCGGGGCAGATTGCTCTTGTAGACCGGGGTCAAGCCGATGAGGCCGATCTCGAAGGATTCCAGGTCGGCGCCTGCGGCTTTCACGAACTGGGCGGGAAGGGGAATGGCATGGGCGTCCTTGATCCAGTCTTCTTTCGGGACAATCCCGCCTTCGCGGACATGCTCCACCACGTTCAGTACGTAGGCCGTTCGAAACGCCCGGACTGTCTCTAACACGTACCGGGCTACCAGATCATAGTTATCCTCGGCACGACCGGGGGAGACCGACAGTATGACTGCGGCAATAGCCAGGACCGCCCCCGCCTTGATCCGTCCCCCCGTTGACATGACCCGCCTCCCTTCGCCCGCGCCCATCTTTCGGTAGGATGCGCGTGACGATGATACTGGAAACACCCTGGCCATACAAGGGTCGCAACGGGCTGCTGAACATGATACAAAAGGGCGCAGAGGGAACGGGCGGGAGACGTTCAGCAGGAGGACGACGATGAATCGTAAGGAATTTGCGGCCGTACTGGTCGTGGCCCTCGTGGGCGGGTTCCTGGGCGGTCTGTGCGCAGACCGGTTTCTGACCGTGGAGCCGGCGTTGGCTCAGCAGCGGATGAAGGTGGTCAACTCGGAAGAATTCCTGTTGGTGGACAAGTTCGGCAGGACGAGAGCCGGTCTCGGCTTGGATGCCAACGGAGAAGTCGGGTTCGTGCTCCTGGGCAAAGAGGGGAACCGGAGTTTGCATTTTACGCCGGACGAGGCGCAGGCGGTGAAGCTCAAAGACAAGGCGGGGAAGATTCTCTGGGCTGCCCCCTAACCCATGCGCCCGACCTCGACTACCACTCGGCGCCCAACCGGTCCACGACCACGTGGTGCACGACCGCATGCGGCCCCAGCGTCGCCAGATACACGGCGGTTTCCGCAATGTCGAACGGACTGATCTGTTCGGTTCGCCGGATCTCCTCCGGCGACGCATCCACGAGCGCGTCGGCGACTCCGCCCGGACAGATGGCGCTGACTTTGATCTTGTAGCGGCGCCCTTCGTCCGCCAACGATTTACTCAGCGCCATGATGGCATGTTTCGAGGCACTGTAGGCACCGGTGCCGGCCCAGGCTTGCACCCCGCAGACGCTGGACATGTTCAGGATCGTCCCGCCCTCCGGCTGCGTCATCATCAGGCGGAACCCGGCCCGGCAGCAGAAGAACGTGCCGCGAAGGTTCGTGCCGATCACCTCGTCGAACGCTTCCGTGCTCGTCTCGACGATCCGGCCGCCACCCCCGATCCCGGCGTTGTTCACCAGAATGTCCAGCCGCCCATACTGCCGGACCGTCTCGGCCATCATCCGCTCTACCTGCGCCTCGACGGCCACGTCCGTGGGAAGGGCCAGCGCCTGCCCGCCCCGCTGCGTGATCTGTTGAACGGTGCGCTCGCAAAGGTCTCGCCGCCTGGCCGCCACGATGACGCGGGCTCCTTCGGCGGCAAAGGTCAGCGCGATCGCCTTGCCGATCCCGCTGCTGCTGCCCGTTACGACCGCCACTTTGCCGTGCAACCTCGTACTCATAGACGCCCACTCCTTCGTTGCGGACCCAGCCCCCTGGTTGACTCAGACTCCACAGACAGCGTACACAGGAGGCCATTGTAATCCAGCCGGAGAGGCTGCACCATGAACTTGTCGGACCTGACCCCTGGGCAACTGCGCGAGCTGGTCACGGGCATCGTGGACGACCGGCTGCGCGACTTGCTGGGCGACCCGGACTTGGGCCTGACCCTGGGCGAAGCAGCGCGGATCAGGCTTAAGGAATCCCTTGCCTCGACCGAGCGGATCATCGGCGAGGCCGTGGCCGAGCGACTGGGGCTTCGCTGGTAACAAACGCCATGGCCTGGTTTCAGATTGCCTATGGCCCGGACGTAGTGGCCGACTTGCAACAGATCGAGCCGGCCACGGCGCAGCGCCTGCTGGACAAGACCAAGTGGCTGGCCTCCAATGTAGGCAACCTCCGCCACGAGCCGCTGGCGCCGGACCTCGCCGGTCTGTCCAAATATGCCGTCGGCGACTGGCGTATCCTTTACTCGATCGACAAAAACGAACGGCTCGTAGCCATCCATTGGATCGCCCATCGCCGGGACTTATACGGAGCCGTCCGCTGAGAGCCCAGGGGCATCTCCACCATCCCGCCATTGCATAAACAAAGGAGTCATTCATGGCTGAAATCACGACCTCATCGGGCCTGCAATACGAAGACAGCAAAGAAGGCACAGGGGCGGCGGCCCAGTCCGGGCAGACGGTCTCCGTCCACTACACGGGGTGGCTAACCGACGGTAAGAAGTTCGACTCCAGCAAAGACCGCAACCAGCCCTTCGAGTTTCCCCTGGGGGCCGGTCGCGTGATCAAGGGCTGGGACGAAGGAGTCCAGGGCATGAAGGTCGGCGGGGTCCGCAAACTCACCATCCCGTCCAATTTGGGTTATGGGCCGCGCGGGGCGGGAGGCGTCATTCCCCCGAACGCGACGCTGGTCTTTGAAGTGGAGCTGCTGAAGATTCTGTAATTCACGGCCGGCCATTGGATCGCGGCATCCAGACGTTTTTCGCCCCCTGCCCGCGAGGGCTGGAAGATTTATTGTGCGCCGAGCTGGCCCGGCTCGGCGCACAGGATATTGCCGGCACGCAAGGCGGCGTGAGCTTCGCCGGCCCCTTCGACCTCTGCTACCGCGTCAACCTCGACAGCCGCCTGGCCAGCCGCATCCTCTGGCGGATCGCCCAGGGTTCCTACGCACAGGAGCAGGACCTTTACCAGGCCGCCCTGCGCCTGCCCTGGCCCGACTGGTTCCCCTCCTCCTGCACGATCAAAGTCAAAGTCAGCGCCAAGCGGTGCCCGCTCAAGAGCCTCGAATTCGTCACGTTGCGGATCAAGGACGCGGCCTGCGACAAGTTCAAGTCCCTCTCCGCAAGCCGCCCCACCGTCGAGACAAGCAGGCCCGACATCCGCATCGATGCCTTCCTGGATGAAACCCGGTTCACGTTCTATCTGGACACGTCGGGGGAAGCCCTCTTCAAACGAGGCTGGCGCAAGGCCGGCGCCGAAGCCCCGCTGCGCGAGAACCTTGCCGCCGGGATCCTCCAGTTAGCCGGCTGGACCGGCGACCAGGCCCTGCTGGACCCGATGTGCGGGGGGGGCACGATTCTGCAAGAAGCGGTCATGCTGGCCAAGCGCATCAGCCCCGGACTGGGCCGCCGCTTTGCCTTTGAGAAGCTGCGCAACTTCGAGCCGCAACGTTGGCGGGCGCTGTGCGACGCGAGCCGCGCGCAGCAAACCGGCGACGCGCAGCCAGCCATCTTCGGGAGCGACCGTGACGCGGCGGCGTTGCGCGCGGCACGAGCGAATCTCGACGCGATCGGGCAGGCAGCAGCCGTGCGGCTCACACAGGCCGATGTGCTGGACCTCACCGCGCCGGCCGAGGCAGGTGTGCTTATTACCAACCCGCCCTATGGGGTCCGCCTCGGCGACGACGCAGAGCTGGCCTCCTTTTACCCGAAGCTGGGCGACCTGCTCAAACAGTATTTCCCAGGCTGGCGCGCCTATATTCTGACCGCCGACCTGCGCCTGCCGAAGCGAATCGGCCTCGCTCCCTCCCGCCGCACGCCGCTGTTCAACGGCGCGCTGGAATGTCGGCTATATGAGTTCAAGATGGTGGCCGGCTCAATGCGCCGCAAAGGCATGGAGCAGACCTAGTGTTGCGGCCCAGAAGCTCCAATGACAATCCGTTCGCCCTGAGCTTGTCGAAGGGCGCAAGCTTTCACGCAGTTCCGTTCATGGTCCGACAGGCCTGCCCTGAGGAAACCAACCGCCTCCTTCGAGAGTCCTTCGACAAAGCTCAGGACAGGCCTCAGGCCGAACGGTTGGTGTCTCGACGGGCTCACCACGAACGTATTGCCGGGACGCAACACTAGCATGGCGCGCGGGCTCACCGTCGCGATCAGTCTCTCGTTGGCGGTGGCGCTGATCGGCTGTGCCACGCGACAACCGGCGCTGCCGGACCGCTCGGCAGAAGACTGGCCGGTCACCGCGCTGCTTGCGCAGGTGCGCGGAGAGGTCGAACGGTCCGCCGGCGCGCAACAGACAGCCACGCTCAAGGCTTTGGCCGAGGCCGAGACGGCGCCCGCCCTGTTCAAGCAGCCGCTCAGCCTGCGCACGTTGACGGACCCCTGGCACGGCTTCGCGACATTGGAAGAGCGCCTGGCTCGCGTGGCCGGCGCCGCCTCTTCGCCTCAACCGCTGAGCCCATTGCTTGTAGCCTTGGAGCAGCTGCCGGAACGAGCGTCGGGAGGGCAGGCCCCGCCCGCGCCTCCGACGTCAACACAGGCAGAGGACCATATAGCCTACCTGGAAGCCCTGCTCGCCGAAGCCGCGCGGCTGCGCACGCAAGCTCTCAGGCAATTGACCGACGAAGAGCGGCAATTCCTATTCGACTATGCAGCGCGGCTCGCGGACGGCTTCGTCCCGCAATGGTCGGAACGGGACGAGGATGAACGTCGGCAGGCGCTGGCGGACCGCCGCTTCTTCGCCCTGGCCGGAGAGAAGCTGGACCATGCTTCCTTGTCGGACGCGGCCCAGCTCCTCGCAAGCCTGGACGACGAAGCATGGCTGGACAGAGTTCGCGTCGCCTTCGAGGATGCACCGGCTCTCATGCATCAGCCCCCTGGAATCACGGGGCCGGTGCTCCTGGTCAAGGACTCCCCAATGGGATTGCTGATTATCGGAGGACCGGGGCCCAACTCCTACGACCTGCACCACCCGATCGCCCTCCTCTTGGATTTTGGCGGGGACGATACCTATCGCGGCACGATAGCCTCGCCTAAAGATACCACCCACGGCATCAGTGTGGTGCTGGATCTCGATGGCAACGACAGCTATGAGGCCCAGCCGCTCGGGCTGGCGACCGGACGGCTGGGCGTGGGGCTGCTGGTGGATCGCAAAGGGGACGATCAGTATCACCTGGCGGCGGGAAGCGGTGGGGTAGGGCTGGCAGGGATCGGGATATTAGAGGATCGGGAGGGAAACGACCGCTACATCGGTTCCCGCTTGACGCAAGGAGCGGCCATCGGCGGGCTAGGCCTGCTGGTCGATTTCGCCGGCGACGATACGCACAGCAGTTTCGGCTATGCCCTCGGATTCGGCGGGCCGCTGGGAACAGGCGCTCTGATCGATATCTCAGGCCACGATCGGTATCAGTGCGGGGATCACTTTCCAAGTCGCTATAACGACATCGAGAATCCCTCAGCCAAGCCAGGCGACACGCGGTTCCAATATGAATGCTTCGGCATGGGGGCCGGGGTCGGCCAGCGGCTCATGCCCAAACTTGACCGTTCCACGACGGCCGACATCGCCGGGGGCATCGGCCTGGTCCTGGATCTGGCAGGCAACGACCGTTCCCGTAGCGCCAACTTCTCGCAGGGCATCGGTTATGTCTTTGGAACCGGCGTGAAAGTGGACCTGCGCGGCGACGACGAGCACGTGGCGGCCAGATACGGCCAGGGAGCGGCGGCTCATTCCGGCGTGGGCCTGTTCGTGGACGGAGCCGGCACGGATCACTACAGGTCGACGGGGCCGGAGTACAACGGCGCGGCGGCTTGGGACCGGAGCGTGGCCCTCTTCGTGGACGCAGGCGAGGGCGACGATCGGTACGACTTCCACCAGTCCACCGGCTTGGGCATCGCCGATCACCGTTCCTGGAGCCTCTTTCTCGACGCGGGCGGGATGAACCGGTATACGGTCCGGAGCGGCAAGGGCATGGCCGGCGACGGCAGCGTGAGCGTCTTCATCGGACGCTGAGCCGCCCACTCAAGCTTTTTCCTCTTCCGGCCGATACCCTTTCACACCTTACTGTCTGCCGAAAGGGGCCGGCAATACAAACCGCCACCAACGAACAGGCACGCGGGGAGTCCCGTAAGATGGAGAACTAGCACCGATGCTGACAGCCATGGGCGACGTGATGCGGCACTGTTACGCCAAGGGGTGGATTACCACCAGGGACGGCAATATCAGCTTGTGCAAAAAGGCAGGCAAATACCTCTACATCACTCCGTCCGGGTTCAGAAAAACGATCGTGCACCCGGAGCAGATCGTCAAACTGGAGATTGTCGCGGACCCGTCGACATCGGAGCGCCGGCCGCGCGTCCTGGACCAACAGCGGCCTTCAGGCGAGCTCTGGATGCACTGGAATATCCAGCGCGGCACGCCCCGCACAAGAGCCGTGGTCCACATCCATCCGACCCACGTGGTCGCGGCCATCTATCGGGGATTCGACTTGCAGAAGATTTGTGCGGACTTCCCGGAGATTTCCCGGTACACAAAGGTCGGCCCCTCCGTCCCGCCGCTGCCGGCCCTCTCCCGCGAGTTCGCGGACGCGACGGCTGACTGTCTAGGCGTGCATCAGGACGGTTCGGTGGACTACGACATCGTCGGCCAGGCCAATCACGGAGTCTGTTCCGTGGGGCCGGATCCCTGGTCGGCCTACGAGCACATCGAGCGGCTCGACCATATCTGTGAAATTGTGCTGAAGAGCGGGGTCAGCCCCGGAGTCGGAATGTTCGACGCGGTCTTACGCTGAGAGAAGGCGCCGGCTGTCCGGCAAATTTGAACCAATCATCGGCCTATGATCCGGTCAGGCCGTAACCCCTCCCCGAACCACCATCCAGCTGAACAGCACCACCAGTGAGAATGTAAGCATGTTGGCGTCCCTCCTTTGCACCCTCTGACTTCCTCGTTCCGTTCAATCGCTTGCCCCTTTACTTTGAGCAAGATGGGTACCATCCTGACACTTATCCCGATTACATATCTCAAGATATTGAAATAATGTAATAATTTTCGAGTTAGCCTGAAGCCAATGGCCTGCCCAAAATGGCCATGCGGCACAAAGTTGAGTCTTATAGGACGCCTTTGCGGTGTTTTTCACACACTCGGATGAGATGAAATGATGGAGCTGGCAAATGGGTAGGGAGGCCGGTAAGCTAGAGCCTTGCCATCGGACCTGTACCAGAGCTTCGTAAGGGAAACACAGATTCGGCGACTAAACGGTGAGTGAATCGAGCTGCGAGTTCCCTTGCTGATAAGGAGCAGTCCCATGGAACGACGAACCCTGCTCAAGACCCTGGCGATCTTGGGAATCGGATGGCTGACCAAGAACATGAGTCCGAAATCGACCGAGGCGAAGGAGGCTGCAATGGGCTTTGAAGTGGTGAAGACCGATGCGGAATGGAAGGCGCTCCTGACGCCGGAGCAGTATCAAGTCCTGCGCCATGAGGGGACCGAGCCGCCGTTCAAGAACCCCTACCACGACAACCATGCCAAAGGCGTCTACCACTGCGCCGGCTGCGATCTGCCCTTGTTCTCCTCCGAGCACAAGTACGACAGCGGCACCGGTTGGCCCAGCTTCTGGCAGCCGATCAACGACCACGCGGTCGAGACAAAGACGGACTACAAACTGATCCTGCCCCGCACCGAAGTCCATTGCCATCGTTGCGGCGGACATCTGGGCCACGTGTTCGAGGACGGGCCGAAACCGACCGGCTTGCGCTACTGCATGAACAGCGCCGCCATGAAGTTCGTGCCGGCCAAGGCCTAGCTCGCTCCGTCCGACCACAGGTGGAGGCTTCCGCCGTGTAGACGTGACACGACAATATATCCTTGCAACGATGCGTTGCCTATATCGCAAATGATCGGATCTGCCGCATCGTCACTGCGTACGGACGTGGGCCAGGAGCGAAGAAGGGATGTGCGACAGGGGCAGAATCTTGTCCACGCCGCCGAGCTTGATGGCCTCCTTGGGCATGCCGAACACGACGCAACTGTCCTCATCCTGCGCGATCGAGTAGGCGCCGGCCTGTTTCATCTCGAGCAGCCCGGCTGCGCCGTCCCCTCCCATGCCGGTCAGAATCACGCCAACGCTGTTGGCCCCCGCATGCCGCGCCACCGAGCGGAACATCACGTCCACCGAAGGACGATGCCGGTTGACCGGCGGCTCCTGGTTGAGCCGGACGGAATAGCGGGCGCCACTCCGAACCAGCGTCATATGGAAATTGCCCGGCGCGATCAGGGCATGGCCCGGCAGCACGCTGTCTCCTTCTTCGGCTTCTTTCACCGAAATCTTGCAGATGGAATTCAGCCGGTCGGCGAAGGTCTTGGTGAAATGCTCCGGCATGTGCTGCGTAATGACGATGGGCGGCATGCTCGGGGGCAAGACCTCGAGCAACTCTTTCAGCGCTTCGGTGCCGCCGGTGGAGGCGCCGATCGCGACGATCGTATCGGTGGTCTTGATCATGGCCGACGACAGGCCGGCCGAAGCGGCCGCGACGGCCGCCGGCTTGGGCGCGGCGATGCGGCCGCGGATGCGGGCGCAGGCGGCGGCCTTGACCTTGGCGATCAGGTCCTGGGCCTGCTCTTCCATCCCCGCCCGCATGTCGAGCTTGGGCTTGGTGAAAAAATCCACCGCGCCCAATTCGAGGGCCTTGAGCGTCGTCTCGCACCCGACTTCGGTCAGGGACGAGACCATGACGACCGGCATGGGCCGCCCGGCCATGAGTTTGGAGAGGAAGGTCAGCCCGTCCATCCGGGGCATTTCGACGTCCAAGGTCAGGACGTCGGGGTTGAGCTGCTTGATCTTTTCGCGGGCAAAGTAGGGATCGGAGGCCTGCCCGATGACCTCGATGTCCGGGTCGCCGGCCAGGAGCTCCGTCAGCACCTGGCGCATCAGCGCCGAATCGTCCACGATCAATACGCGTATTTTGGCCATACGACACTCCTTATCCGCTCAGAACAGCGTGACCTCGCTCTCGGCCGGTTCTTGCTTGAGCGTCTTCGCGTAGGCTTCCTCACGGTCCATGATCGTCCGGTTCTTGACCCGCTCGATCTTCTTCATGAGCACGCGGCCGGACTCGGTGAAGTAATAGACTTTCCGCGGCCAGATGTCCCCCACGTCCGCGCCGGCCACCGCCAGCCCTTCGCGCTTCAGGTAGTCGCGGACCCAGGCGATGTTGTTCCGCCCCACGTCCATATTCCCTTCGTAAATCTTGCCGCCGCCGAAGAGCTTCACTTCCAGCCGGCTCTTCAGCCCGCCGCGCTTGAGCACGTCGTTGACCAGCATTTCCATCGCGTAGGAGCCGTAGCGCGTGGACTCCAGTCCCCAGGAGTCCGAGCCCTGCTCCCCCTTGGGCGCCGGCAGCATGAAATGGTTCATCCCTCCCACCCCCGCGACGGGATCGCGGACGCAGGCCGAGATGCAGGACCCCAGGACCGTATAGACGATCATCGGCGTCTCGCTGACGAAATATTCGCCCGGCAGGATGGACGCGATCTCGTGCGGAAACCGATTGTCCCGCATCCGCCGAATGTGCGCGAAGGCATCGGTGGTCGAAACCGGCATCCTCACGCCTCCTTCCGATAGATCGTCGGCGCCACGTAGGCGAACTCGTGCTCCACCCACTGGAGCGACTCGGAATGGCCGATGAACAGATACCCGCCCGGTTTCAGGTACCGGTAAAATTTCCGCATCAAATCGCCCTGCGTCTCCCGGTCGAAATAGATCATGACGTTGCGGCAGAAAATCAGGTCCAGCGGCGTCTTGATGGGATAGCGCTCGTCCATCAAGTTCAACCGCCGGAAGGACACCATGTTCGCCAGGTGCGGCTTCACTTTGTAGCGCCCGCCGGCCTTGCTGCGCAGGAAATGGCGGCGAACCGACTCCGCCGGCATGTCGCGCAGCCGCTCTTCGTCGTAGACGCCTTCCGCCGCCTTGGCCAGCACCTTGGTCGAAATGTCCGAGGCCAAAATTTTGAAATCCCACTGGGCCGGCGACACGACGCCGTCGTAGAGGGTCATGGCGATCGTATAGGGCTCTTCGCCCGACGACGAGGCCGACGACCAAATCCGCATCTGCTTGGTCGCCTGCAGGCTCGGCAGGATCTGGTCGCGGAGAAAATCGAAATGCTTGGGCTCGCGGAAGAAGTCCGTCTTGTTCGTGGAGACGCAGTCCAGCATCCGCACGAACTCGTCGCCGCCTCGCTCCGCCGTCACCCGGTCGTAGTAGGCTTGAAACGAGTCGAGCTTCAGCTCGCGAAGCCGCTTCGACAGCCGCGAGACGAGCAGCGTCTTCTTGCCGCCGTCCAACTTGATGCCGCTTTCTTCATAGACCAGAGACCGAAACTGCTCGAATTCCCGGTCGGTGATCGCGTATTCCATGTCCCTTCCTCTATCGCTGCGCCGGCGGCCGGCATCCTGGCCGCCCCTCTCGGAGCACCAGTCGCTCTATCGGACGTTCCGCCGGCCACCTTGACATCGCGCCGTGGCGCGGGACTCGAACCGAGACGGGCGCGACAGGGCCGGGCGGCGAGGATCGCTCACACGCCCGGCCCTGTCAGGTTTCAGCCCTTGCGGAGCGTTAGAATTCTTCGAATTCGTCCTTGGCGAGCGTATGGCTGTGCCCGTTGCTGTGGCCGTTGCCCGCATGCGCGCCCGCGCCGACCGCGACCGGTTTGGACTTGGCCGCGACGCTCGGCTTGCCGAGCGGCTTGTGCGCCGGCTTGGTCGTCACGCCCGAGACGGACGCCGGCTTCATGGCGGCCGAGTGGCCGCCCTCGGTTTGGCTCGTCTTGAAGAAGCCGACCTGGCGCACCAACTCGATGGCCTGGTCTTTCATGGCCTGGCTGGCCGAGGCCGCCTCTTCCACCAAGGCCGCGTTCTGCTGCGTCGTCTCGTCCATCGAGACGATGGCCTTGTTCACCTGGTCGATCCCGCTCGCCTGCTCCTGCGAGGCGGCGCTGATCTCGGCGACGATGTCCGTCACCCGCTTCACCGAGGAGACGATCTCCTCCAGCGTCTTGCCCGACTGATCCACCAGCTCGGAGCCCTCCGTCACCTTCTGCATGGACTCCTGGATCAAGCCCTTGATCTCCTTGGCCGCCGTGGCGGACCGCTGCGCGAGGTTCCGCACCTCCGCCGCCACCACCGCGAAGCCCCGGCCATGCTCGCCCGCCCGGGCCGCTTCCACCGCCGCGTTCAAGGCCAGCAAGTTGGTCTGGAAGGCGATCTCGTCGATCACCGTGATGATGTCGCCGATCTTCTTGCTGCTCTTGTTGATCTCGGCCATCGCCGCCACCGCCTTGGTAGTCACGGCGCCGCCCTTCTCGGCCACGTCGCGCGCCGCCACGCCGAGCTGGTTGGCCTGCTTGGCGTTGTCGGCGTTCTGCTTCACCGTCGAGGTCATCTCCTCCATCGAAGCGGAGGTCTCTTCCAGCGCCGAGGCCTGCTCGCTGGTCCGCTGCGAAAGGTCCTGGTTGCCCTGGCTGATCTGCTCGGCGCCGGAGGTCACGCCTTCCGCCGCCTCGCGCACCGCCACGACCGTCTTCGTGAGGTTGTCCACCATCTCGTTGAACGCCTCGCAGAGCTGCCCGACTTCGTCCTTGCTCACGACCTGGCTGCGGGCCGTGAGGTCGCCGTTGGCCAACTTGCCGGCGATCGCGCCGATGTCCTGCAAATTCTTGCTGATCACTCGCGCGATCACCCAGCCCAAGAACAGCCCGAGCCCGATGCCGGCCACGATGATCGCCGTCAGCGTGAGCCGGCCGTCACCGTAGGTCTTGACCGCCATGTCATACTTCTCCTGGGCGATCTTCGTCTTGGTGTCCACCACCTGGTTGATCGCGTCGATGGAGGCCTTGAACTTCACGGCCCCCTCGCTCTTCATGGCCGCCATCGCGTCGTCGGACTTGCCGTCCGCCAGGGCCTTGAAGATGACCTGGTCGCGGTAGGTGCGGTAGTCGTCGTAGGTCTTGACGAAGTTCTCGTAGACTTTCTTGACCTCCTCCGACTTGATCGTCTTGGCAAAGACTTCGCGGGTCTCGTCCACTTCCTTGCTGATCTCGCGAATTTTCGTCAGGGCCGCCTCGCGGTCGGCGGCGTTCTGGGTCAGCGCCGCCGCGACGGTATGGGCCCGCATTTGATGAACCAGGCCCCGGACCTTGGTCAGGGTCATCAAGGGCTTGAGCTGCACGTTGTTGATGTTTTCCACGCTCTCGTTGATCGTCCCCATGCCGGAGACGCCCGTATAGCCGACGAAGGCCATGATCGCGCCCACCAGCCCGAAGCCGGCCATCAGCTTCGTTATCGTCTTGAGATTGTTGAACCAGGCCACCATAGTCGTACCCTCCTCCCTTTCCGTGTCGTGTCGTCGTGTGTTGCCGCCCGTGATCGTTCCGCCGGGCCCTCAGGCCGCGGCGGCCGCCGCCATCGCTTGCGCCACTTCCCCGTCGGAGAGCACGCGGTCGATATCCAACAGCGTGATCAGCCGGTCGCCGGACTTGGCGATGTTTTGAATGAAACTCGTGTCCACCTGCGCGCCGAAGTGCGGCGGAGGCTGGATGTCCTTCGTGGTGATGTTCAGCACGTCGGACACGGCGTCCACGACGACGCCCATGATCTTGTCCTGCACGACGACCACGACGATGACCGTGAACATCGTGTATTCCGCTTGCGGCATGCCGAACTTGCAGCGCAGGTCCACGATCGGCACGATGGTGCCGCGCAGGTTCAGCACGCCCTTGATGTAATCCGGCGTGTTGGGGATGCGGGTCACGGCCGTATAGCCCTTGATCTCCTGCACTCGCAGGATATCCAGCCCGTAATGTTCCTCCCCCAAGACGAAGGTCAGGTACTGACTTCCGTCCGATGCCAGCCCGGTCTGTCGCTCCGATGCCGATGCCGTCTCGTCCAATGCCGTCGCCATATCGCCCTCCTTCTTTAGATGCCGCCGCTCGTTCTTCGCGAAGCGTATCTCGTCGTTCGTAGGGAGTCGCTTTTCTTCACGCTTCGCGCCGTTGTGCTTTGTCAATCAACCCGCCATCGTATTCTCGTGAATATCGATAGGCATCGAGACAGCCTGGCGAAATACTGTTACGACCTCAGCAAAGTCACGATTACCTTGGCGGTCTTGAATCCCATCGTAACCAAACCGTTCAGCCTCGTTGAATTGCTCGCCGGCTTTCTTGTCGGCCTCTTGCTGCTTCTCTTGGCGCTGTCCATCGAAAAGGGAGGGACATCATGACCCCGCTCACCATGGCCTTTCTTGTCCTTGGCATCGTGGCCATCATCGGGCTCATCGCCGTGTGGGTGCACGATCACAAAAAGGTGTGACCTCGATCCTTCGCGTCGCCGCTCGTCACCCATCACTCATCACCCATCACCGTCTCTTTTAGGCCGCCACGGCTGTGCCATGCCGCGCCAGTTCGATGAGCCCCCGGACATCCAGGATGAAGCCCACCGTCCCGTCGCCGAGGATGGTCGCCCCCGCCACGCCGTCCACCTTCCGGAAGTTGCGTTCCAGACTCTTGATCACGACCTGCTGCTGTCCCATCAATTCGTCCACCATCACCGCCACCTGCTCGCCCTCGGTTTCGAGGATGACCAGGATGCCCTTGCTCGGGTCCGTATATTCCGGCTGCACGCTGAAGGCCCGGTAGAGCCGGACCACCGGGACGTAGCGCCCGCGGAAGTTCAGCGTCTCGCCCCGCCCGACCACCGTCTTGACCGCGCCCGGCGCCGGCTTGAGCGATTCCACGATCGAGACCAGCGGCACGATGTAGATCTCCGGCCCCACGCGCACGGTCAGGCCTTCGATGATGGCCAGCGTGAGCGGGAGCTTGAGCGTGAAGGTCGTGCCCTGGCCCGCTGCGGTCTTGATCATGATCTTGCCGCCGAGCCCCTCGATGTTTCGCTTCACCACGTCCATGCCGACGCCCCGGCCCGACACGTCCGTAATGGCCTCCGCCGTGGAGAAACCGGGACGGAAAATGAGCTGCCAGATTTGGTCGTCGCCGAGCTTGTCGTGCTCGCCGATCAAGCCGTTTTTCACCGCCTTGGCGAGAATCTTGTCCCGGTTGAGGCCGCGCCCGTCGTCGCCGACGGTGATGCAGATGTTCCCGCCTTCGTGGAAGGCGTTCATCGTGATCGTCCCCTGCTCGGGCTTGCCGGCGGCCAGCCGGTCGGCCGGCGGCTCCAGGCCGTGGTCGGCGGAGTTGCGCACGAGATGCGTGAGCGGATCGCCGATGGATTCGATGACGGTCTTGTCCAACTCCGTCTCTTCGCCCGACAGGACGAGATGAATTTGCTTGCCGTTCTTCGAGGCCAGATCCCGCACCAGTCGTGGAAAGCGGCTGAACGCGTTCCCGATCGGCATCATGCGCACCGCCATCACACGCTCCTGGATTTCGCGGGTATTGCGTTCCAGTTGGGTGATCCGTTCCTGCAAAACCGGCAGCTTGTCCATGGCGAACCGGGCTCCCAAATCGCTGAGCATGGATTGGGTGATGACGAGTTCGCCGACAAGGTTGATGAGTTTGTCGATCTTGTCGGTGTCCACGCGGATGGACGAGGCTTCGGCTTTCTTGGCCGGAGCGGCGCGCTGCTGTTTCTCCAGAGCCTGGGTGATTTCTTGCGGCGTGGCGGCGTTTTGCTCGACCAGAATCTCGCCCAATCGCTTTTGCTGCGAGAGGGCCTGGTGCAGCGCGTCCGGGGAGATCACGCCCTCCTCGATCAGAATCTCACCCAGCGGTTTGGGCGGGCGATTCTCCGAGGTTGAGGCGGAGGTTGAGGGTAAGGGCGAGAGACGCCGGTCCGGATTCTTCTCGACCTCGGCCTTGGCCTCAACCTCCGTGATCGTCAACTCGCTGTCGTCCTGCACGAACAGGAAAACAGCCTCGACCTCCTGGCGCGCATGAGCCGTTTCGAGCGTGACCGTAAAGGACGGCGGGTTGGTGTCCGCCGCCAAGGCTTCGATGGTCGGAAGGTGTTCGATATCCGCCGTCGAGGTGAGCGCCCCGAGATCGCGAAGCTCGCGCAGAATCTGACTCGGATGAATCCCCCGCGCAAACACCGCCGGGGTCGGCGCCCAGTGAATCGCGTAGCGGCGCAGACTCGGCGCGGGGCAAGAGGATGGGCGAGAGGCACCGGGCGAAAGGCCAGCGGGCGGATTGTCTTGCCCAGTTCCTCGGGCCTCGGACCTCGCGCCTGAGGCCTCGCCAGTGACGCAGGCCTGCAACCGCTCGCGCAACGGGCCTACGATGGTCTCATCCGGCGCCGCGTTCGTCTGCGCCGCCTCCAGCAGCCCCTTCACTCCGTCGGTGGCTTCCAACAACAGATCGATCAGCGGTTTGTCCGCCTGCCTTCGATCGTTGCGGAGCGCATCCAGGATGTTTTCCATCTTGTGGGTGAATTCGCCCACTGCGGTGAAGCCGAACATGCCGGCATTGCCCTTGATGGAATGGGCCGCGCGGAAGATGCGATTGAGCAGGTCCAGGTCGCCCGGCTGCTGCTCGAGTTGCAGCAACCCCTCTTCCATCGTGGCGATATGTTCCGCGCTTTCCTCGAAAAACGCGCTTTGAAATTTCGACAGATCGACGCTCATCGTTTCCCTCGCGGGCTAGAGGCGAGGGGCTATAGGCTATGGGACGGAACCCTATTGCCTATTGCCTCTCGCCCATAGCCTTCTTAAGACGGCAGCACCTTCGCGATCACTTTCAGCATTTGTTCCGGATTGAACGGCTTGACGATCCACCCGGTCGCGCCGGCCGCCTGGCCTTCCTTCTTTTTGCCCTCGTCGGACTCGGTGGTCAGCATCAGCACCGGCGTGAATTTGAAGGGCGGCATCGCCCGCACGGCTTTGATCAGCGAGATCCCGTCCATGTGGGGCATGTTGAGGTCGGTGATGACGAGGTTCGGCTTGGCTCCGCCGGTCAGCTTGCCGACCGCCTCCTGGCCGTCCCCGGCCTCGACCACCTCGAAACCGGCGCTGGTGAGGGTAAAACTGACCATCTGTCGCATGGTGGCGGAATCATCGACGATAAGGATTTGCTTGCCCATATCAACCTCCGAAAGGATGAACGATAAACGCGGAATGATGAGCGTTGGACTTCGGATCGCTATCGTTCAGCATTCATCGTTCCGCCTTCTGCATTTAGAAGAGCGTGACGTTGTCGTCCGACGCCCCGACTGCCGCCATCGCCGCCGCGGCGGCAGAGGAGCTACTGGAGCCGCCGCGCACCGTTCGCAGGATGGCCCGCTCCGACTCCATGGTGTAACTCCGATCCAGCCCCCGAAGGTCCCGAAACGCCTCGACCGTCGGCGCCGGGCGATCCCCATTGGCCGACGCCAAGCCGGTCAGATGCGCATGCACTTTCAGGAGCGGTTCGTTGACGTGCTCGATTATCTGTCTCGTCATGTCCTGGAACTGCATGGACATCACGATCTGGGCGATGTCCCGGACGAGTTCTTCAGCTTGGTTGCCGGTTTGAGAGACACGGGACTTCAACTCGGCATTCCGCTCCACTATAGCGTGGGTCCGCTGCACCACCCGCTCCTTGGCCGACAGGGTCTCGTTCAGGTTCACCGAGGCGAGCCCCCCCAATTCCGTCATGTCCGTCATGGCCCGTTCCGTGTTGTTTCGCACGCGCTCGATGAGCGTTCGGATGTTCGTGGCGGCGGCGCCCGAGCGGTTCGCCAGTTTCGCGACCTCGTCGGCCACGACCGCGAAGCCCCGCCCATGGTCTCCCGCCCGCGCCGCTTCGATGGCGGCATTGAGGGCCAGCAGCCGAGTTTGATCGGCGATGAACTCCACCTCCGCCAGGCTCCCGACGATGGCCTTGGTGCTGGCGTCCACTTCGCCCATCACCGCCACGACGCTCGCCGCCACCTGGGCGGTCTTCCGGACATCCTGCACGAACCGGTTCAAGGTCAGGTCGATCTCCTGCAGGATCGTCTCGACGGAGACGGCGTTGTCTCCCTGACTGCAGCCCGCGCCGGCCAACAGATGCGCCGCCTGGCCCGCCTGGTCTTGCGCCCGCTGCGAAATGCGCTGAAACCGCGCACAGAGTTCAACGGCCGCCGATTCGGTCTGGCTGGACACCGCCTTGAGTTGCTCGACTAGGACCGGGAGCAGCGGCGAGGCGCAGCCGGCGAATTCCTCCCAGACGCTGCAACGAGTCGCGAGTGTCGCGTACTCGGCCTGGGCCTTCGACTCCGCCGCTGTCAGGCGTGCTTTCCACGCCCGTCGTGTCCACAGGAAGGTGACCGCGCAGGCGATGGCCATCCCCGCCAGGCTCCCGATCCGCTCAAGACTCATGTCGTGCCCCCTCCGCCGCGTCGTGCGTCTTTCGTGACGCGTCTCTCGCCCGGCGCTTCACGCTCCGACAGAACCAATAAAAAAGGCGCAATCAGCGCATCCCACCCATGGGAGGCGACCGGATTGCGCCTTCAACGTGCAGGCCTGTCTACCTGCTTGTTAAGACGGTAACCTTAACCCGAACGATACCGGGCACGGTCTATGTACAGGTATTGTATCGGCTGACGGGAAAAAGACTTGAGCCAAAAACATCGGCGGAGAGGCGGACACGTGGCTTGGAGAATCTAACCCTCTGATTTTTATGTCGAATCGACCGCCGACTCATACGCTGAGTGCGTTCGGGGCACACAGTGCGCACTACTCATTGGCCTTCAGGACCGACTCGAACTGCTTTCTGAGCCCCGCCAATTCCTTCAACTTCACGATGTCTTTGGTCTTCCGTAAGATGTCAACCGCGTCGCGCAGCGTGTCGTCATAGAGCTTCCGCCTCCGACAGACGAGCAGATCGCACACGTCCGCCGGCGCCGTGGCCCGCGCGTCAAGCAATCCGACGATGGCGCGAAGGTTCTGGAGGACGTGGTTGTAGAGCGTCACCGTCTCGGCGGCCACGCCGGCGACCCGCTCCCGGCCTTCAACCGTCTTGGAATCGACCGCGATGAAGCCGGCCTCCAACTTGGCGACGGCTGCCGCCAAGACCTCCAGCTTTTCACGGACTTCGCGCAAGCTGCGTTGCAGCCGCCCTTTGCCCACGGCCGTCGCCACGCTGCGAGACAGGGTTGCAGCCTCCACCGGCTTCAGAAGGTACTCATGGACCGAATGGTGAATGGCTTCGATGGCGGTGGAGACCGTGGGGTGCCCGGTCAGGACGATGATGGGCGTGCCGATCCCGCGAGCGCGGAGGTCGTCCAGAAACGCCAACGTGTCGTTCCCCGGCATGTGGATGTCGGTAATGAACGCGTCGTAGCTCTTCGTGGTCAACGCGCTGAGCGCGGCCTGAACGGAACCGACGCAGTCGCAGACGTACCCTTCGGCGGCCAGCAGTTCCGTGACCAATTCGCCTTGCCACGCCTCGTCGTCGGCGATCAGAACCCGGCGCTCGCCATCGACAGGAGCATCCTGCGGGCTTCTCCGGACTTGGGGCTCCGGTTGCCCTCCGACGGCGGAGTCGCCTCCCTGGCTCATGCTATCCATGATCCCTCCCGAATAGGGCCGCCTGCGATTCACCGGGACGACTCATCCCCGGCACCGCTCCTCTGGTATCACGTTTGCCCGGATCGAGGCAATGAGATATAAAAGGTCGCGCCCCGATCCACCGCCCCCTCGGCCCACACGCGCCCGCCATGGCGCTCAACAATGCGTCGGACCGAGGCCAACCCGATGCCCGTCCCTTCGAACTGGTCCCTGCCGTGCAGGCGCTGAAAGGTCCCGAACAGCCGGTCCGCCTGGCCCATGTCGAAGCCCGCGCCGTTGTCCTTCACGAAGATGACCGTTTCGGCGTCGCTTGCCGAAACGACCCCGACCGCAATCGCGGCCTTCGGACATCGGCGCGTGTATTTGACGGCGTTCCCCAACAAGTTTGCGAACACCTGCCGCAGCAAGACTTCGTCTCCCTGAATCGTCGGGAGGGGCGCAAGGTCCCAAACCAGGTCCCGCCCCTCCGTCATCGGCGCCAGGTCCGCCGCCACGGTCCGCACGACGGCGTCGAGGTTCACGATGGACCGATCGAGAGCCCGCTGGCCGGATTGGGCAAACGCGAGCAGGTCCGTGATGAGCTGGCCCATCTGTTTGGTGGCATCGATCATCCTCGCCAGATAGCGGCCGGCGGGCTCGTCCCGAGTCGGGGCCAGCTTGCGCTGGAGCAGGCCCAGATATCCCATCAGGCCTTGGAGCGGCGCGCGCAAGTCGTGAGAGACCATCTGGCCGTAGGCCTCGAGCTCCTTATTCGCCGCAGCGAGATCCTCCGTCCTCCGGAGCAGTTCGGCATGCTCCCGCGCGAGTTCGTCTTCCAGGCGTTTGCGTTCCGTGATGTCGGTATGGGTGCCGACGACGCGGAGCGGCCGGCCCTGCGCGTCCCGCTCCATCACCTTTCTCCGATCCAAAATCCACTTGTAGGAGCCGTCCTTGCACCGCATCCGGTGTTCGGACAGATACTGAGGCGCCTCGCCTCGAAAGTGCCTGCCGATCTCCTCATAGACCATGGCCTTGTCGTCCGGGTGAACCCGTGCATCCCACTCGTCGAGCGACTCGCCGATTTCATGGTCTTCATACCCCAGCATGCTCTTCCACCGACGCGAGAAAAAGACATGGTTGGTCTGGGCGTTCCAATCCCACACGCCGTCGCCGCTGCCTTGAAACGCGTAATCCCACCGTTCTTCGGTCGCGCGCAGGGTCTCTTCGATCCGCTTACGCTCGGTAATGTCCTTGGCGATGCCGAGAAAGCCGTTGGGAACCCCATGCCTATCGCACAGGGCCGTGACGGCCAGACTGACCATGAGGTGCGTTCCGTCCTTGCGCACATAGATCCACTCCCGTTCCTCGTGCCCGCCTTGGCGGGCATGCTCCACGAACACGTCGAACCCCAGGACGGGCCGTCCCTGTTCCCGGCTCAACTCGACGCTCCGGCGCTCAACCTCCGATTCGAGATGGATCAGCATCGGCGTCTGTCTGCCGATCATATCTCCCGCCCGATACCCGAGCATGCGCTCGGCCCCGACGTTGAAGGTCGTGATGGTCCCCGTCAGATCGGTCGAGATGATCGAGACTTCGGTCGCGGCATCCAGGATGGCCCGCAGCCTGGCCTGCGAGTCGGCCAAGGCATCCTCGGCTCGCTTGCGCGCGGTGATGTCCCTGGCGACCGCCTGGAACCCGACGATCCGGCCGTGCTTTTCCAGCACCTGCACGTTCTGCCCGATCCAAATTTCGGCCTGTAATCCCAACATGAGAATGTCCGCTTTCGCCAAGATAGAAATGTCCTCTTCATTGCTAGACTGTCGGCTTTCACCAGGAGGGCCGGATGGTCGGAGAGGACAGAGTCACGATGAGTGGGAAGGAA
>Ga0194131_10004613_pt1 | contig 20572 bp, 14 predicted proteins | sample TA2KigO120mmetaG_FD_148631 | JGI IMG/M metagenome (GOLD analysis project Ga0194131, IMG submission 148631) | Freshwater microbial communities from Lake Tanganyika, Tanzania - TA2015053 Kigoma Offshore 120m | ecosystem: Environmental > Aquatic > Freshwater > Lake | place: Tanzania: Lake... | reverse complement strand
GATCGTGCCAGTTTGCGTGCCCCCCGACCATAACCGAGTCAGCCGTACCAGGTAGGTCGCCCCCGCAGTGGCTGTGAATGTGACCCTTGACGAGTAGACCCCGGATCCGCAATCGTCGTCACTGCAAGCAATTGGCTCCGTGGCGGCTGCCACACATGTGTCTCCCCCCGAACAAGCGTCTACCACAAAGACTTCAATCGCCGTATCCGCGTACGTCAAACCACAGGTGGTAACGACCGCAGGCCCCGAGCACTGTGGAGACCAGGTGTAAAAGAACTGCCGTGTAACCGTCCAGCCCGGAGCACATGAAACATCGGGAGTTCCCGCGGGCACCGCAGGGGCATAGTTGAAGTCAAACAATCTTTGGGCTGGACTGCCAACCACATCCACGACGTCTCGGCAGGTGCTTGCCGGCACCGCAAAGGTGCCAGCTACGTCCATTGAATATGAACCCGCTGTGTCGCCGGTGGCAGGGTCATTCCATCGAGTGATGAACCAATCAATCTTTGGATTATCAACGGTAGGATCAAGTAACTGACCGAGCACACCCGAAGTGTTGGCCCAAAGAAGGTATTCATTGGTGTATGGGGGGCACGGGGTCCTGCTGACGTACGGTGTATTCGCCGCGCCCGAAACTGCAACGTAGTACTCACTGTCTGCTAAAAGTTTTTCCCACAGTTTGCCCACAATGACCCAGCCGCCAGTCGGGGATAGTTGAAGCACGTCAGCATTACCGTCGAGCACAGGGAGCGGAAGGGTGGCAGAAGCCTTTACCACCGTGCAGATCGGTCGCCCTAGCGTGACCGTTGTATTTGTTTGGGTGCATTGAAACGTTTCCTTCTTGAACAGGGTCAGGCGTGCGCCCCAATTCGGTCCTGTCCATTTGAACTCCGCAGTGTTGCTACCCGTGCGAACAAGGAACATGTCCACGCGGTCTCCATCGCCGGTAAGCGCAGCGACAGACGTTGAGCCCGAGACGCGTCCCACAGGGGCCGAACTCGAAGAGGCCACTGCCTTCGAAGTGGGTGGCAACCCACCCGCATCGGGTCCCTCGTCAAAATCAGGACCAGCCAGCGCTGCTTGAGCGCATACAACCGATACCAACACGGCTGACAACGACCACTGGACTCTGGGCAAAATCGAAGTGCTCCGGACCATGCTTGACCACCTTCTTGGCGGCGCAACCAACACAACCCGCTCTCGCCTGCTACGAGGCGAAGGCTACCCACGCAGAGCGCGCCGCGGCAACCGTGGACGCTCATAGAGATAGCCGAGATTCCAGACATTTCAAAGAGGAATGCAAGATTCTGGCAAACAAATCTTCGGGGTTCTTGCGCCAGAGGGCGAAAAGGGGGTTTCCAAAGCGATCCCCAATTAGGATGCCTGCCAATGCCAGAGGGTGATGACCGCACCATTCCCCCGCCAAAGGGCGGCTCCCAAGACGCTGACTACACGCTTGGGGTGGATGCGGTGCCGAGTGCAGACACCCGCCAAACTGAGCAACCACGATCGTCAGCCGAGAGCGGCGTGTTCGCGGGCGACTCGCGCTCGTGGGCCGGAGCATCGATCCACACCGGAGCACAGCAGCCATCGCCGGCAGGATCGCGTTACCGCATTCTTTCCAAACTCGGTGAAGGCGGCTTTGGCATCGTGTACCTCGCGGAGCAGACCGAACCGATTCGGCGCAAAGTCGCGCTCAAGGTCCTCAAGATCGGACTTTCATCCCCATCGATCATCGCTCGCTTCGAAGCGGAGCAACAAGCACTCGCGATGATGGACCACCCGGGTCTTGCCAAGGTCTTCGATGCAGGAACGACCCCTGAGGGACAGCCCTACTTCGCGATGGAGTTCGCGCCAGGCGAACCATTCGCCTCGCTGTGTGACCGCCGCAAGCTTGGGATCCGCGAACGTATAGAGCTGCTCGCGCAGGTCTGCGACGCGATCCACCACGCCCACATGAAGGGTGTTGTCCACCGCGATCTCAAGCCAAGCAACATCCTCGTCAGCGAGACAGATGATGGACTCCGCCCGAAGGTGATCGACTTCGGCATCGCCAAGACACTCTCTGCAAGCGCGACCGATCAGGTGCACGAGACCCAGTTTGGGCAGTTCGTGGGGACCCCCGTTTACATGAGCCCCGAGCAGGCAGAGGGCGGTTCCGTCGACATCGATACGCGCAGCGACATCTACTCCATCGGCGTCATCGCCTACGAACTGCTTGTCGGTACGACCCCGATCGAGGCAGAGACACTGCGCGCCTCTGGTATCGCGCGCCTCCACCGCACCATCGTGGATACCGAGTGTCCGCGGCCGAGCGTGCGGTTCAAGCAGTCCGATCTGACCAAGCAGTCTGAAACTTCGCGCATGCGCCGCACGGAACCGGCGCCGCTGCTGAAGCAACTGCGGACCGATCTCGATTGGATCGTGATGCGCTGTCTGGAGAAGGATCGCACGCGACGCTACGAGAGTGCGAGCAGTTTGGCGGATGACCTTCGGCGCTATCTCGATGGCGAAGCAGTACTCGCAGGCCCGCCGAGCCGCACCTACCGAATCAAGAAGTTCGTGCGCAGGCACCGCGTTGCTGTCGCATCCGCGGCGCTTGCGCTCATCGGGCTCATCGCGCTCACGGTGCAGATGGGTTTCCTCTGGCGCGACGCGGTCGTACAGCAGCGGCGGGCGCAGAAGACGCTCGAGGTGTTCCTCCAGTCCATCAAGTCCTCCAATGTGACTGGCAGCCAAGCGGGCGCCTCCGTCCGAGTCGCTGATCTTCTGAAGGTTGCGCTCGACTATGCGGAAGCGGATCTGAAGAGCGATCCCGATATTCACACGGAGTTGCGGGAACAGATCGCACAGACACTGACCTCCTTGACCGAGTATGAGGTGGCGGCGCAACAACTCGCCGCGGCTGTCGAGTATCGCGAGGAAGCGGCGCGTTCTGGATCGGACGCGGACCGACTTGCCCTTGCCAACGCAAAGTACGAGTTTGCGCGCACACAATTCTTCCTTCAAAGACTCGCCGATGCGCGGACGGCATACGAGGAAGCGCTTGCGCTGCGGGCAAGCATTCTGCCCGCGAACGATCCACTGCTCGCGACCACCAAGACCCACTTGAGTCGCGTGCTCTACCGTCAAGGCGATGCTGTACGCGGGGCGCAACTGAGCGATGAAGCGCTCCGCGTTCTCCGCACCTTGCTCGAGGACAAGGAAGACCGCCTCATCAGCGCCCTCTTCAACCGTGCAGACAGCCTCTGGGGGGGGAAGCAATATGCCGAATGCCGTGCGTTTCTGAACGAATGCGCAGACACGATCATCAAGCGGTCTGGGCCAACGGATTGGCGGCTCGGTCGGGTCTTCTCGATGCTTGCGGATCTTGAGTGGGTCGAGGGACGGCTTGACCTTGCCGTCAAGCAACAGCGGCGCGTTCCTGCGCTGCTGATAGGTCGCTACGGTCCGACCCACGCGACAACGACAAACGGCTATCAGCGCCTCGCGGAACTGCTTGGAAAGCTGGCAGTGGAAGGAGGCGATGTCCGCGGTGACGCCAAAGTGATCGACCGCGCCGCGCTTGAAGAGGCATCGGCATCCGTGCGCGCCGCAATCGAAGGTCGCCGCATCGACGACAAGTCCTATCTGAAGTTGTGCGACTCGCTTGCACTGCTGTCGATCCTCGCGCAGCTGGGCGGCGATGATTCCACCGCCCTCGCCATCGCGCGCGAGCACATCCAGATCCTGCAGACGCACGCCCCGCATCTTGGCGATCGAATCGATGCGGCGGAACGCCGATTGACGCAACTGACCGCGCCAGCGCCCGCGCCCCCCACCGCTGTGCCCTAAAGCCTCGCGATGGATCACACCGTCGGCATTCTCATCGGAATCTTCCTGATCTGCACGGTGGCGGCGTCCACAATCCTGCGCGCCGCCCTGCACCGGCTCAGCGACGAGGAAAAGCGCCGCCTCTCGTCCGTCACCGCTTCGCGGCGCATCGCGATGCTCGCCGTGCCGCTGCTGCTCGCGCTTGTCTACACCGTGGTTGTCCTCAACCGCTCCGATCTGATCATCCCAGCCACCGTGACGGCGCTCGGACTTTTGCTCGCCCAGACCATCCTCGGCTCCATCGTGCTCGCGCGGAGTATGGCATCCGCCGGGCTACCGGCACCCTTCCTCCGCGACATGAAACGCGTTCGGCTCATCCGTATCTGTGGCGCAGCAGTGCTCTTTGGCGGCATCGTCGTGTGGATCGCGCGCGGCAATATCCCGCTGCAAGGTGCGATCGAGGCAAGTGCAGTACCCGAAACGCCGACCGCGACCGATGCGGCCGAATCGCCCTCGCAGACCACGAGCCAAAGCGAGATCGAACGCGCACTTGCCGCCGCAGGCGACAACCGCGGCGAGATCGAATCCGCGCTGCGGTCCGTGCCGACCGCACAGCGGCGCGCACTGGAGTGGCTGATCGTTCATATGCCCGAAAGGGATCTGCGCGAACTTCGCAGCGACTTTCTGCTGCAGCACTGCGATGCAGCATGGAACGCATGGCGATCCGCGCCGTGGGCCGATGCCATCAGCGAAGAGCTCTTCCTGGACTGCATCCTGCCCTACGCGTCGATCACCGAGCCACGGGAGGCGTGGTTCGCAGCGATGCACGCGCGCTGTCAGCCCATGATCGAAGGCGCAACAACGCCTGGTATGGCAGCCGCGCTCATCAATCAGCGGCTCTTCCCCGCCATCGGCGTCCAGTACTCGACCAAGCGCAAGCGCGCCGACCAGTCGCCGAGCGAATCCATCGAGTCCGGCATGGCATCCTGCACCGGGCTGGCGATCCTGCTCATCGACGCGTGCCGATCCGTCGGCATCCCCGCTCGATTCGCGGGCACTCCCATGTGGCCCGACCGCAGCGGCAACCACTCGTGGGTCGAGGTGTGGGACGGCGGCTGGCACTACACAGGCGCGGCGGAACCGACGGGCGACCGCCTCGACGAGGGCTGGTTCACCGAACGCGTGGCGGACTGCCGCGGCGACGAGCCACTGCATGCGGTGTACGCCGTCACATGGACCGATTCGCCCGTGCACTTCCCCATCGGCTGGCGCGAGGACGCGACCGAGCGCATCCGCGCATTCAACGTCACCGCCCGTTACCTGCGACCGGAGCAGCCGACCGCGCAGGGACAGGTGCGCATTCGCATCCGCGCACTCGATGGTGCGGAGCGCGTTCCCGTGCAGGTCGTTCTGCGCGGCACGGATGGCGCCACGCTCTTCGAGGGAATGACCCGCGATGAAGGCAGCGACGCCAACGACCATCTCACCGCCACGGTGCCCGCGGGAACGGCGTGCGAACTTCGCTCGGATGCGTTCGCGCCAATGGCGTTCACTGCGGCGACGGATGGACAACTCATCTCGGCGCGCGTCGAAGCGAGTGCCTCTCGAAGTGCGCTCGCAGAGCTGCGCCGTTTCATCGCACGCGCACCTGCGGACCGCCCCATCGCGGCAAGCGTTGGCGAGCAGTCCTTCGCATCGGTGGCACTCAGCAAGGCGGATGCGTCGACCGCACGCAATCTCCTCTGGAACGCCATCGCGACGCAGTCACGCACGGAGCGGCAAAGAGAACTCGCCGCGGGGGTCATCGAAGTGGGCGGCGCACGCATGCCGATCTGGTTCAAGGCATTCGGCACGCCGCCCAAGGGCGGACACAGCCTTTTCATCTCGATGCACGGCGGTGGCGGCGCTCCGAGCGAGGTGAACGACCAACAGTGGAAGAATCAGCAGCGGCTCTACCAGCCCGCCGAGGGCATCTATGTCGCACCGCGCGCTCCTGGGGACACATGGGACCTGTGGCACCAGGCGCAGATCGACCCGCTCTTTGCACGACTGATCGAGGACATGGTGATCGCTCAGGGTGTGAACGCGGACCGCGTCTACCTGATGGGCTACAGCGCCGGCGGCGACGGCGTCTTTCAACTTGCGCCACGAATGGCGGACCGCTTCGCTGCCGCTGCGATGATGGCGGGTCACCCCAACGAGACTCGCCCCGATGGCCTGCGGAATCTCCCCTTCACGCTGCACATGGGTGCACAGGATGCCGCCTTCAAAAGGAACGCCGTTGCGGCGGATTGGGGACGCATGCTCGGCACGATCGCTGCGGCGGATGCGGGCGGCTATCCGCACCTCGTTGAGATCCACGAGGGCAAGGGTCATTGGATGGACCGCGAGGACGCATCGGCGATCGCGTGGATGTCCCAGTTCAACCGCACCGTACTGCCCAAGCGCATCGTGTGGCTGCAGGATGATGTGCTGCACCACCGCTTCTACTGGCTTGCGGTCGATGCCCCGCGTGAGCGAACTCGCATTGTTGCCGTGTGCGACGGTCAGGAGATTCGCATCGACGAGGCCCCAGCGGACTGCCAGATCCGCGTGCGCCTTGATGACAGGCTCCTCGACCTCGACCGCCCCGTGCGGATCACCCGAAACGGACGGGAGATCGTGAACGCCCCCGTGCCGCGCACGATCAGCACCCTTGCCACAATGCTCGGTGAACGCTCGGACGCAGCCGCTGCACTCACCGCCGAGGTGGTGCTGCCTGCGGCGCCGTGAGCCATCCGCGCCGAAGCGCGGTGCGTTCGAAAACCCACGTTGCGAGCGGTGGAACACCCGCTGCAAGCGCCCACAGCAGCCGACCCATCGGCCAGGAACGCGCACCCGCGACACGCCACGCCAAAACGAGGTACGCGACGAACAGCAGCCCGTGGACCGGTCCCATGATGCGAACCCCAATCGGATTGCCCACGGCGGAGTACTTGAAGTACATCCCCGCGAGCAGCCCGACCCACGACCACGCCTCCGCTACGGCAACAATGCGGAAGAGACGGGCATCCTTCGGAAGGGAGTGATGGTCTGGTGAATGGCCCATGTTGGTTGCAAGCCTATGCAGGAGCGCTCGGCGGTCTATCCTCCCTTGCCCCAACAAACGCCGCTTCACGGATGAAAGGCTCGGTCCCACCCACGTGATCCTTCTCTGGTCTGGCTTCATCGCATTTATCGTGCTGCTGCTCGCACTCGACCTCGGTGTCTTTCACCGTCGCGCCCACGCTGTCGGCTTCCGCGAAGCTTCACGCTGGTCAGCGTTTTGGCTCGGACTCGGCGCTTCCTTCAGCGTCTTCGTCTGGTTTGCCTATCAACACCAGTGGTTCGGGCTTGGATCGCTCCCCGATCCGGTCGACGGTGTTGCCCTGACAGGCACGGCTGCCGCGAGCAAGTACCTCACTGGCTGGCTGATCGAGCAGTCACTCAGCGTGGACAACCTCTTTGTGATTGCAGTGATTTTTGGTTCTTTCGCAGTGCCAGCCGCACAGCAGCACCGCCTGCTGTTCTGGGGCATTCTCGGCGCGATTGTGCTGCGCGGCGTGATGATCGGGGTTGGCATCCAACTGATCCAAATGTTCCACTGGCTGCTGTTCGTGTTCGGCGGGATTCTGGTCCTGACGGCACTCAAACTGCTGTTCAGCAAGGAATCTCATTCGAATCCGACGCTCGGTTGGAGTGTGCGGCTGACCAAGCGCTTCTTTCCCGTGACCGACCGCTACCACGGCAGCCGCTTTCTGATTCGGATACCTGAGCGCGGTGGTGCGCTTCAGCTGACGCCGCTCGCCGTTGCCCTCGTGACTGTCGAGGCGACCGATGTCGTGTTTGCGGTGGACTCGATCCCCGCGATCTTCACGATCACGGCAGATCCGTTCCTCGTGTTCAGCAGCAACATCTTCGCCATTCTGGGGCTGCGGTCGCTGTTCTTCCTCCTCGCTGGCCTCCTCGACCGGTTTCACGCCCTCCGCTACTCCCTCGCGGCAATCCTCCTGCTGATCGGTTGCAAGATGTTCTTTGCCGACTGGCTCAGAGGAGCAATCGGTGCGCATTTCAATCTTGTTGTGCTAGGGGTTGTCGCAGCCCTGTTGGCGTGCGGCGTCGCTTGGTCCCTCGCGACGAGCCCCAAGGGGCGGTAAATCGCAGTTATCGGACATTTTGGATTTGCTAGCAACAGATTTCTTCACATTTGTTTTCAGTTTTCTTTGACAGGGCGAGATTTGGGTGCATTTTCCACCTGTCCGGAGGGGGGTCAGAGGGGTCGAGTCGGAAGCCGTATTTCCGCTCGTCGAGTGTTCCCTACCTCTGGAGACAGAAAAATGAAGACTGTTCTCGCTGGCGTTTCCCTCGCCGCCCTCGTTGGTGCAGCCGCATCCGCGGATGTCACCTACTCCTTCACAAACCAAAGCTGGGCTGGTTTCAATTTCACCGATGCCTTTGCAGCCGGAACGCTGCAGGGCTCGCTGACAGGCGCGTCCATCAATGTGACGCTGAATGCGTCGACCTCGTGGACCTACGCAGATGACCTTTGCATCTATGTAGGGCCCAATCCAATCGCCATGGGTGGTGCGCTGCAGTGTGGTGGCTTCTCCAACTTGAACGCAGGCCAGCGTTACTTTTGGCCCAATGGCGCTTCATCCGCGCCCGGCACGACTTCGGTCGGTTCCGTGAGCTTCACAAGCGCAATCAACTTCAGTGGCGGCGCCTCTGACCTGACGGTGTGGGTCGGCAACGGTTACGGTGCGCAGGGCACTTCGGGCACTTGGACTGGGTCTGTCACGCTTCAGGGCGTCAGCCAAGTTCCAGCCCCAGGCGCGCTCGCACTGCTTGGACTGGCAGGTCTCGCGACTCGCCGTCGCCGCTAAGGCACGGCACGGTTCGAGGCGGAGCCTGACGCAGCGGCGTTGCAGGTTCCACTCCGAGCCGCGGATACATTGAGGGTCGTTCACGGATCGTGGACGAATCCCGAGACAGTCTTCAAGGGGATGCTCCTGAAAGGGAGCATCCCTTTTTTTCATTGGTGCTCAACGCGGAGCGCTCTCTGCGCTCGCCCGCTCAGCGGATTCCGTCCTTGGCTGCCATGAATGCCAGCATGTCCACGCACCGATTCGCGTAGCCAGCCTCGTTGTCGTACCAAGCGACGAGCTTGAAGAAGCGATCGTTCAGCTGAACGCATGCCCCCACATCGAAGATGGATGAACGCGTATCGCCGACAAAGTCGCTCGACACGACCTCCTCATCGGTCACCCCGAGGACTCCGCGCATCGGACCATCCGCAGCCGCCCGCATGAAGCCCGCAATCTCCTCAAGAGACGTGGCGCGCGATGGCTTGAACGTGAGATCGACGCACGAGACTGTGGCAGTCGGCACTCGGAACGACATCCCGGTCAGTTTGCCCTTGGTGGCTGGCAGGCAGAGCGCCACAGCCTTGGCTGCCCCCGTCGATGCTGGAATGATGTTCATGTAGCCGTTGCGCCCGCCGCGCCAATCCTTCTTGCTCGGGCCGTCTTGAGTCGGCTGCGTGGCGGTCACAGCATGCACGGTCGTCATGAGCCCCTCCTCGAGGCCCACCGTGTCGAGCAGCACCTTCACGACGGGGGCGAGACAGTTGGTGGTGCAGGACGCGTTGGAAACCACGCGGTGCGCGGCGGGATCGAACTGCTCGTGATTCACTCGGTACACAAGCGTCGGCACCTCCTTCTCGCTCTTGGTCGGTGCGGAGATCAGCACGCGGCGACAGCCTGCGTCGAGGTGCTTGCGCGCATCTTCGATCGCGGTGAACAACCCCGTCGACTCGATCACATAGTCCACCTGATGTGCCTTCCAAGGAAGTTGCGCGGGGTCCTTCACGGCACAGCACTCGGTGCGCTTGGCACCATCCACGATTGCGGCGCCATCGGCGCGCACACCCGGTCCGAAGCGCCCGTGCATCGTGTCATGGCGCAGCAGGTAGGCCAGGTTGTCGGCCGGCACGAGATCGTTGATCGCCACCACCTGCATGTCGCTGCGACTGGCGATGATGCGATAGACCAGACGACCGATGCGACCGAATCCATTGATGGCGACGCGAATAGGCATGTTTCCTCCAAGATCTGCCAAGCGGATGCCGAAGCGAGCGACTGCACACGGCGGCGCGCATGCACCGCGAGCGGGGAAGATTAGTGGCGCGGCGCGCCCGCCGCATCCGCCGCTTCACGCGCCAGTTGGCGCGCTCTGCGCCTTGCTTCCCGGCGAAGAACCAGGTCGAAGATCCACGGACAGGCATTGAAGAGGGCAGCGGAGAGGCGCACGATCTCGCTCGTCCAGACTTCCGACCGTGGGTTGCGCAGGCAATCCACGATGGCATCGGCCACACGCTCGGGCGGCTGAACAGCCCAGCGCGGCGCATGCTCGGGCACCGTACCGCCGCGCAAGCCACTGCGCGCAGCGCTCTCGGCGAAGAACTCGGTGGTGGTCGTGATCGGGTGCACGCTTGCCACTTCGATTCCGTGGGGCAGCAACTCGAAGCGCATGGCACGGCAAATGGACTCCTGCGCCGCCTTCGACGCGGCGTACGCGCCGTGCCCAGGCAACGAGAACTTCGAGAGGCAACTGGAACACATCAGCAGATGACCGCCCCGCCCCGCCGCGCGGAGTCGCCGCGCCGACTCGCGCAGCAGCGCCACGGACGCGAAGAAGTTGACCTCGAACAGCGCTCGCAAATCCTCCTCCTGCGTGAGATGCACGTCGCGGTCGAGCCCATACCCCGCGTTGGCAAACACGATGTCGAATCGCCCGAAGTGTCGCTCCGCGGCATCGAGCAGCAGGCGTTCCGAACCAGACTGCGCCACATCCACAGCGACCACACACGCACGCCGACCCACGGACTCGACCGCCCGCGCCACCGCCGCGAGGCGATCCTCTCGGCGCGCCGCCAAGAGCACATCCACTCCCGCGCGCGCCATCGCAACGGCAGTCGCAGCGCCGATTCCGCTCGACGCGCCCGTCACAATCGCCACCTGTCCAGTCAGGATCCTGCCCATTGCCATCAGCGTAGTCGTGCGCCGCTGGACCGATGTTTGGGCGTGAACGCAGCCGAGAAGATCGATCCCGTGCGCGCGGACGCGAGGAATGCGGGCAGCGCATGCGGCAGCGCAAGGCAATCGCACCCCCAAAGCGACCCACGACATTGCCGCACACCCCGCCGCCGGACGCACGATCAAACGCGGCGCAGACTGGGCATGTTCGAGCACGATTGGCGCGTTCATGCAGCGAGCCTCACTCGCATGGGGTGCACTGGGCTATCTTGGCAGCGTCGCCATCGGCGTTTCCCATGAACGCAACCCCCCTCTTCACCCGTCCGCACGCGCTCGTCGGCATGGTTCATCTGCGCGCGCTGCCGGGCACGCCACAGAGCCGCCTCGCGGTGCGCGAAATCGTCGACACGGCGGTCGCCGAGGCGCGGCAACTCGCGTCCGCTGGCTTCGATGCGCTGCTCGTCGAGAACATGCACGATGCGCCCTATCTGCCGGACGCATCGGGCGCCGACACGGTCGCGCCGTTCGCAGTGGCGACGGCTGCGGTTGTCGATGCGGTGAAGGTTCCCGTCGGGTTGCAGGTGCTCTCGGGCGCGAACGCTGCCGCACTCTCCATCGCGCACGCCGCTGGTGCAGCATTCATCCGCGCGGAGGGATTCGTCTTCGCCGCCGTGGCGGACGAGGGTCTTGTGGCCACGGGCTGCGCGGGCTCGCTGCTGCGAGAACGCCGCCGCCTTGGCGCCGAGGACATCCGTGTCCTTGCCGACTGCCGCAAGAAGCATGCCTCGCATGCGCTGACGGCAGACCTGGACATCGCCGCGTGGATCCGCGCCGCCGAGTTCTTCGCCGCCGATGGCGTGATCGTCACGGGCGAGGAGACTGCGATGGCACCCGACATGGATGAACTGCGCCGTGCTCGCGCCGCGGCGCGCGGACCGCTGCTTGTGGGCAGTGGAACGACCCCCGAAAATGTCGCGGACATTCTGGCGCTTGCCGATGCAGCCATCGTGGGCAGCACGCTCAAGCGCGGCGGCCTCTGGAGCAACGAACTTGACGCGGAGCGCATCGCTGCGCTTGTCCGCGCCCGCGACCGCATCCGCACATAGATCGAGGTGGATTCACACGATGTCGAGCAGCAAGCAAGGATGCAATGACCGCGAAGCGCTCGTGTGGCTCGGTGGCGCACTGCTGCCCGCGTCGAAGGCGCGCATCAGTCCGCTCGACCGCGGGTTCCTCTTTGGCGACGGCGTGTATGAAGTGGTGCGGTTCTTCGGCGGTGTCGGAATCGGGCTCGATCTGCATGTGGCGCGACTCGGCGCGAGCCTCGCGGAGCTTCGCATCCGTGGCATCGATCCCACCTGCCTGCGGACGATCTCACACGCGCTGCTCACCGCGAATGGACTGACGGACGCGGCGGTCTATCTGCAGATCAGCCGCGGAACGGCGCAGGTTCGAAGCCACATTCCACCCGCACACATCGAACCGACGGTCTTTGCCGTGGCCACGCCGTGCGGCGGTCTGGACGAACTGGAACGCCTCACGACGGTGCACTGCGCTGCTGCGCGCGACGAACGCTGGCTTCGCTGTGCGATCAAGTCCACTTCCCTGCTTGGCAGCGTGCTGCCGATGGTGGAGCACGCGGCTTCGGGTGCGGAGGAAGTCATCCTGATCCGCGACGGACTGGTGAGCGAGGGCACATCCACCAATGTGTTCGTCGAAGTGGACGGCGTCCTTGTGACGCCACCCGTGGACAGCGAGCCATCCATTCTGCACGGCGTAATGCGGACGCGACTGCTCGAGGCGTGCATCCGCGAAGGTGTGCCTTGCGCCGTGCGTCCGGTCACGGAGGCGCAGCTGAACGCCGCGCGCGAAGTGATCGTCACCGCAAGCAAACGGATGTACTCCGCCGTCACGCGGCTGGGCGACCGCGCGGTGGGCGACGGATCGATCGGTCCGCTCGCACGCCGCGCGCATGCTGCGCTGCTGAAGCGCCTGCGCGAGGAAGTCGCACTCGGTGTGCGCGACGCGGCGACGAATGCGGCAGCAACCGCGGCGACGGCCGCAGCGACTCCTATACTCGCGCTGTGAACGCGCTCGTTGCGATTTCGGTCGGCAATACCCGTACGCAGATTGGGCGCTTCAGCGACCTGAGCGGCGATCTTGATGCCAGCGAGAGCATTCCCAACAGCGAGATCGACACGGTGCTCGGACGCATCGCCCACCACCTGCGCGAGGTGGAGGGCAGCGATGCGCTGGTGGTGATGGCGAGCGTGAATCGCTCGTTCTCCGATCCGCTTCGCGCGCGCGCCGAAGGAAAGTTGGATATCGAGATCGGCCTGATCGGCGAGGACATCATGCCTGCCGTGGCAACGCGTCTCGATCCAGATGCCGCCACGGGCGTCGACCGACTGCTCTGTGCGGCAGGTGCATTCGCACGGCTGAAGCAGGCATGCGTCATCATCGATGTGGGGACTGCCATGACGGTCGACTTCGTGGATGGCGAAGGCACATTCCACGGTGGCGCGATCGCGCCGGGTGCCGCGATGCAACTTCGCGCACTGCACGAGCACACCGACGCGCTTCCAGACATCGCCTTCGAACCGCCGCCCAACGAGCCATTCGGTCGCAACACGCGCGAAGCGATGTTGCACGGCGTGTTCCACGGCATCCGCGGGCTCGCGCAGCGGCTCATCGAACGGTATGCGGACGCGCAAGGTGCGTTCCCCATGGTGGTGGTCACAGGCGGCGATGCGCAAACCATCTTCGAGCACGAGGACTTCGTGGACCGCATCGTGCCCGACCTGCTGCTGCTTGGCATCGCGTCGTCCGTGGCTGCCGCAGGTGTGGATGAACCAGCCGCAGACGATTGACGGCGCGGCGGCTGAAGCGTTGCCGTTTGGTGGCGTGCGCCTGCACTGGGAGACTGCGCACGGTGTGGGGGCGATTGCGGTTGCAAGACTGCAGGCGCCTGATGCCGCGTCGATGGACCGCGCGCTGTCCGCGCTCACTGGCTCCGGCGGAGGCGCTCGCCCCATTCCTGTCGGCGCGGTCGTTCACCGAACGCTGACCGAGATCGATGATGGCATCATCGCACGCGTGAGTGCATGCAGCGCGTGGGTCATGCCGCATGGCGGCCCCTATTCCTGCGCGTGCCTGCGGGCGTGGATGGTGTCGCGCGGCGCATCGGTCGATGGGAACCCAGAGCCGCGCGATGTGTTCCCTGAAGCGGCGGACGACACGGAGGCAGCGGCGCTGCATCGACTCGCGCGTGCCGCGAGCCCGCGCGCCGTGCCGCTGCTGCTGGCACAGTCGGCGCATCGCCAACGAGTCGGTGCCGCTTGGCAACCGTCGGCCAAAGATCACGCGCGTTCACACCGTCTGATGCACCTGATTGATCCCCCATGCCTCGTCGCGGTGGGTCCGGCGAATGTCGGCAAGTCATCGCTGCTGAACGCCCTCGCGGGTCGCTGCGTCGCAATCGCGTTCGACGCGGCAGGCACGACGCGCGATGCGGTGGCTGCGCAACTCACGCTCGACGGGCTCGTCGCGGACTGGTTCGACACGCCGGGCATACGCGACGATGCCGATGCGGTGGAACGCGCGGCCCACGCTTTGCTCGTGCCGCTGCGCGCCCGAGCCCATCTGCTGATTGAAGTATCCGCGCCAGGCAGACCCTGCCCACCCACTTGCACGAGCGGCCGCACCGCAGCGCGACTGCGCGTCTGCACGCACGCGGACCGCGATCCCGCACGTGAATCAGCGGAGTCGCGGGTTGCCGATGTGTGCGTCAGTTGTACGCAGCGGACAGGACTCGATGCGCTCGCAGTTGCCGCGCGCCGCGCGCTCATCCCCGACGCGGATCTCGCCAGCGACGAGCCGTGGGTGTTTCAGCCGGCTGCGCCGCCGCCGAAGCCGCTCGGCACGCCCACGCACGAGTAGCCACCGTCGACATACACCACCTGACCCGTGATGCCAGATGCGAGCGGCGACAGCAGGAACAGGCACGCTTCGCCCACCTCTTCTGCGCTGATGTTCCGCCGCAGCGGCGCGGTGCGCTCGATCCAGCCAAGGATGTCGTTGAATCCACCGACGGCCATCGCGCTCATCGTGCGCACGGGGCCGGCGGAGACGGAGTTCACACGGATGTTCTTCGGTCCAAGGTCCGCCGCGAGGTAACGCGTACTCGCCTCAAGCGCCGCCTTGGCAACGCCCATCACGTTGTACGCCGCGACTGCGCGCTCGGCCCCGAGGTAACTGAGCGACACCATCGCACCGCCCGAGGTCATCAGTGGCGCCGCCCGCTGCGCCATCGCCACATAGGTGTACGCCGAGAGATCGCACGCCTGCGTGAAGACGCCGCGCGGCGTTCCAGTGAACTTGCCCTCTTTCAGCCACTCCTTGTCGCAGTAGGCGATGCAGTGCACGAGAAAATCGATCGTGCCAAACTCCGATGCGACGCGCGCAAAGACCGCATCGAGCTGCTCGTCGCTGCCCGCATCGAGTGGCATCAACCACGGGTCGGTGAGACCGCTTTCCTCGAGCGCGCGGCGCGTTCGGCGCTCGCTCTTTTCGCCGGGCAGATGCGTGAAGAGGCAGTGTGCGCCCTCGCGCTTCAGCGCCTGCGTGATGGCCGTTGCGATCGAGTGCTCATTGGCCACGCCAATGACGAGGCCGCGTTTCCCCTGCATGGAACCCATGCCGTCGGAGAGTACGGGAAAGCGCGCGCCCTCGCGCAGTCCGCGTGCTGCCACGCGTGTGCCGCCGACATGAAGCCGTGGAGCGCCGATCCCCCGCAGCCCTTGCAGGACGTGGAACGCACGCGGTTGGACTCGAACCAACGACCCTCGGTTTCGAAGACCGATGCTCTATCCAACTGAGCTACGCATGCGGGTCACCGATCAGGATACCGCGGCGCCCCGTGCGCCGGGCGGGTCACTCGGACACGGACTCGCACTCATCGAGCACGCCGTCACCGTTGCGGTCTTGGGCAAGCCCAAGACGGATCTCGCAGCGATCGGGAATGCCATTGCCATTGCAATCGCGCACCCAGCCCGCGGCGATTTCGCACGCATCCACGATTCCGTTCTCGTTGCAGTCGGGATCGGCCGAGTCGGGAACCCCGTTGCCGTCACAGTCGGCCACGCTGCCGCTGGCAATCTCCTGCGCATCGTCGATGGCATTGCGGTTGCGGTCAGGGAAGCACTCGCCGAGGAATGTCACGCCGGCGCGGCTGATCGATGCGCCGAGATTGGGCGAGAGGTCGTCGCCGCACACCAGTGATGTGTCGAGTTGCACCTTGGCATCGCGACCATCCACGCTCCACGCCTCGGCGCTTCGGTTCGCGGTGAAACGGCAGGCGTGAAGCGATGCATCTCCACCTGCGACGAACACGCCGCCGCCCGATCCAGCCGAGGCATTGCGTTCGATCGACGCATCGAGCGCGAGCAGCGAACTCTCCGCCGAGTAGATGCCGCCCCCCCAAGCGCCGCTGCGTGTCGTATTGCCGCTGACGGTCACCTCCACGAGCGTCATCGTGCCATTGGATGTGTAAATGCCGCCGCCGAAGGTGCGCGCGCTGTTGCCACGCACCACGCAGCCGACGAGGGTCAGACTCCCTGCTTCGTTGCGGAGTCCGCCGCCCGCAAAATCTGCACCATTGCGCTCAAAGAGGCAGGAGAAGAACTCGCTGTTGCCGCTGCGGTGCACCACACCGCCCCCTTCATTTCCGTTGAACGCGCATCGACGAGCGGTGATGTCCGCACGGTCCACAAGAAGTCCGACGCCGTTCGTGCCCGCTGCACCGAACAGCAGGAGGTTGTCGATCTCTGTTCCGCACGCGGCGAGACCCTCGATGGTGAGGACGGGCGTGTCCGCCCGCTCGCCCTGCAGCCAAGCTATCGGCGCAGCCGCAGTGCCTTCCCCGCGGAGCGTGATCCACTTGTCGCGGATCGTCCAGTTTCCCTTGTAGACGCCAGGCGCAACGAGCACGGTGGATCCCGTCGCTGCCGCATCGATCGCAGACTGGAGATCGCTGAACTCCGATGGAACGCGGAGCGTTCCGTGGACCGATGCGGGTGCGACCAACGCGGTCTTGCCCGCCAAGAGATCAGGGTTCGCGGAAGTACGCGTGGTCCACACGCCGTGCGCAAACGACGCTGCGGCGAGACCGCCGCAAGCCAGGAGGACCACCTTCATCGACCGCCTTCCTCCCTGTCCGCCCCTTGCCATCTTGCTGCGTTCCATGTGGTGGATCCTCCTGACCTGCGTTGCCCTCGCACAGCCTTCCGAACAATCGATTTCCCGCCGCGCAGATGCAACTGCGAGACGACCGAAATCACCAAACATGCCGCTTGCGTCGGCGTGTCGGCAGCACCACTTCTGCCGAACCTGCGATTTCCCCCAAAGTTTCAGGGGGCATTTCATCCCCACCGCCACAATGGCGGGCAATCTGCCGCGTCTACCCTTCGGTTATGGGCATGCGCCGCCTGATCTCCACCCTTGCCGCCCTGCTCTGCGCCGCCGTGCACATCAGTTGCAGCGGGTCCGAACGCCCGCCGCAGATGGCTCTGCCGCAGGAGATCAACGCATCGGATCTTGTGCGCTGGTTCGACGATGCGGGCGTTCCACGGACCAGCGTGGACTGGGCGGAGATCGATCGTCTCCACGAGGTGCATCTGAAGCAAGTCCTTCGCGTCCGAACCTCAGCAGCCCGTGCACTGCGCGACATCGCGCCGTGCACGTACGAGTTCAACGATGCTGTGAAGTGGCCGCGGCTCATGCCCGCGCAATCCCGAGCTGCGGCATCCGTGCAGGCGCGGCTGATCGCCGAAAGCCGCACACTGGAAGAGGAGTTCCTGTTCTCGCTGCGCTCGGTGAATGGGGTTGTCCCTGAGGTGCCCGCGATGCTTGTCGCGCGCCGTGGAATCGAGCGAGTCCACCAAGTTGCACGCGCCAGTCAAACCGCCGGCTTTCTCTACGCTGCCACAAGCGCGGATCCCCTGACGCTGCTCGCGCAGGAACTGCGCCGTGGCGCTGCCGATGGCAATGCGGGTCCATCGACAACGGATCTCTGCACGGCGTTCACGGAGATTGCGGCGCGTTCACAGCCGGCGGCTGAACGCTGGTGGCAGGCCGTCGGCGCATTCAGCATGGCGGGAGCATTGGAGTACGAACGAGGACTGATCGTTGCGGAGCGTCAGCAGCAGGCACAAAGCGCCGCCGAAGATGGACAGACGCAGCAACCCGCCGCGGTGGATGCCGACCTGCCGCCACTGGCGGATACGACCCAGAAGGCAACGGACCGCGCCATCGAGAGGCTCCTCGACTACGAGCGCACCGTCGCCGACGCCCTCGACTCGCAGTCGAACCGACTTCCCGCCTCCACGAGCGCTGCCACCAGAGACGTCTTGGTCGACAGCGCGCTGCAGTTCGTTCGGCAAAATGTGCTGCTCGCGATCCGAGTTGGCATCGAGCATCCCAAGTGCAGCGCATCCACGCGCGCCGCACTCCGTGAGATCCGTGCACGCGTGCGCGCTGCGTGCCGCCGCGCCGAGTCGCTCGCTTCGCTGCGCAGCACGCTCGATCGCGCATCGCTGTCGCTCAGCGCCGAGGTCAAGGGCAACGATGAAGTGGCACAGGCGGTGCAGTTCGCGCTCAAGCACGGCAGGGCACCCGATCCACCCCAGCCTGCGCAGACGATGTCCGATGAGCCAGAAGAGGATCATCGACTGAGCTTCTGGTGCGATCTTGGCGCGCTGCCCCACCGAATCGACACGAACCGAGTGTGTGCCGTCAGCACTGCGGCCGGTCTTGACATGGACACGTGCCTCATCATCGCTGCGGCAGCCGATGCGCGCTATCGCGCGTTGGAGAAGGATGTGTCGGCGCGGGTGGAGGCGGGCGAGTCACAAGCGGGCGAGGCGGCGCGTGGCCTGGATGAGGAGCACCCAACTCGGGCAGCGCGAGCGGCGGTCCAGACGTTCTTCAGCCATCTGCAGTCGGCGCGAAGCCTGTTGACGGATACGGATACGGCGCTGATCGAAGACATCCGCCTTCGCTGTGCACTGCAGGGACTCCCTGCCCGACCCGCGACCATGCTGCTCGAGGCGCTTCGTGCCTCCTGCGCGCCAAGTCAACAGTCGATCCGCCGCCGCCTCGGCGACGGCTGGTTCCGCTTCCATGTGGCCTTCGACACCTTGGCCGCAGGGTGCGTTGCGCTGCTGGTCATCGACGATGAACTGCCGCAGCACACGCGAGATTTGCTCGGGGCCATGATGGCCGTGTCCTGGGATGAACTGCTCCCCGCCATGCGCGAAACATCAGCGGCGCGCGAACAGTCGCTGCGCGACATCGTGCAGCTCATTCTCGTTCACAAGGGCAACGACGGCCCGGAGGAACGCGCGGAACTTTCCGCCATCCTGCGCCGTTACCGCAGCGCAGAAGCCGTGTGGGAGAGGATCGAGGATCGCATCGTGAACGAGGTCTGCACTTCGCTCCCCGACGATGCCGATGGACGCACGCTCCGCGCTGTGCGCGCCATGCGACGTTTCCCTGAGATGTTTACAGGCAACTCCACGCCGATTGGGCGGGACTTCGAGAACGCTCGCGCGCTTGCGGACCGACTGCCCGATGCGGCCTTCGACGCGCTCAGCCCACAGCTCGATGCGCTCGACGGCGAAGTGGTCGCTGCCGTGCGTGCAGCGATGGCCGCACTTCCGACGAGTGCTCCAGCCAAGAGGACGATTGCAGCATTGGTGACGGAGCAACCTGAGTTGCGTTCACTCTCGATGCGCCGTGTGAACGCAGCCGTGCGAGCCGCGCGTGACGCGGGACTCGAGATCCCCCCATCGGTTGCGCCGTGATTCAGCGCCGCGCGTCCATGCGCCTCGCGTCGGCGGGCACCTTCTTCATGATGAACAGATAGTTGAACCCGCGCAGGAAGAAGTTCCCTTCCTCCGCAGCGCGCCGCCAATTGCCCTTGCCGAGCGAGGCGTTGTGCCGCACCACACAGATGATGTCCACGGGCTGAAACCTCTTGCGAAGGCGGTGAAAGAGTTCGAACCCAATCGGCATGAACACACCGCCGCCGCCCCCCGCCGCACCGCGCCGCTTGCGCCACGAGTCGCTCACATAGAGCGCCATGTAACGCCGCGGCTTCAGCACGCGGTCGATCTGCCCGATCACCAAGTCCATGGCGCGGTAGTACGCGGCGCCTCCATCATCGCCCGACGCATCGAGCTTGCCGATGCAGCGCGGATCATCCGAGTAATCCACATGCGTCGAATAGGGCGGATCGATGAACACGAAATCGGCCGTCGCATCGCCCTGTGGAATCTCGCGTGCGTCGCCTGCGCGAATGTCCGGACGCGAAGGCACGAGATCGAATCCGACTCCCTTTCGCCCAAGATCGGCGCAGACATCGAGCGTGGTGCCGCTGCCGCACATCGGATCGAGCACCAGATCCCCCTCGCGCGTGTACCGCTGCAACAACTGCCAAATGACCCATGATGGCGTTGCCCCCACGTAGTCCTTGTCGCCCTGCATACGCGAGCCATCCGCAGCGGTGTAGTGCTGGCTGGGATACTCCCAGAGCGTGGTGGGCGCGATCCGAAGCGGTGGGCGGTTCATGGCGTGGTCGCGGTCGCGCCACTGGGCGTTCCGACTGGTGCGCTCCAGAGCACTCCCGCCGAAGGCGTGCGCCCCGACTC
>Ga0194131_10004612_pt1 | contig 20575 bp, 19 predicted proteins | sample TA2KigO120mmetaG_FD_148631 | JGI IMG/M metagenome (GOLD analysis project Ga0194131, IMG submission 148631) | Freshwater microbial communities from Lake Tanganyika, Tanzania - TA2015053 Kigoma Offshore 120m | ecosystem: Environmental > Aquatic > Freshwater > Lake | place: Tanzania: Lake... | reverse complement strand
AGTTACATCCCACCAAACAGCAACGCTGTCGGTGTTGAATCAGTTGTAATAGTGGCCCACGAAGCGGTAGTTCCATTTGTGGTCAAGAATTTTCCAGAGTTACCAGATTGACTAGGTAGAGCATCTATTGTTACCCAAGATGGAATACCAGATGCCACTGTGAGCACCTGCCCGCTACTACCAATTCCTAACCTTGCTGGTGTAGAAGCGGATGATGCATAATAAATATCACCAGTTGTAGTCAATGTACTTTTATCTGTTTTGGTTGTTAAGTCTACGGTTCCCCAGGATGATGTGGTTCCATCGGTGGTCAGGAACTTGCCAGAGTTACCAGTCTGGCTAGGCACCACGTACTGGGTAGAGTCAGTAGCAACTAGGGTCTTGTTGGATGGAATCGAGGTTCCATTGACGCTGGTAGCAGTAGCCACACCCAATGTTGGAGTTACTAATGTTGGGCTAGTATCTACTACAAATTTAGTTCCAGTACCAGTCTGAGAGGCTATAGCAGTAGCATTACCTACAGATGTAATAGGACCAGTCAGGTTGCTTGGGGAGACAAGTACCGTATCTACATAGTTCTTGGTAGCAGCATCAGCACTAACTTGTGGAGTGCCAAGGCCAGTAATCTTGTAGGCTCCCATTTCGATGGCACCAGTCATTGTTCCGCCAGATTTGTTTAACTTAGTAGCCAAAGAGTTGGTTACCGTAGTTGAGAAAGATGCGTCATTGCCAAGTGCAGCAGCCAACTCGTTTAGAGTATCAAGAGCGCCAGGTGCTGAGGCAATCAGGTCGGTGATTTCTGTCTGGACGTATGCTGTTGTAGCAATCTGTGTGGTGTTGGTGTTCGCAGCAGCAGTAGGGGCAGTTGGCGTACCAGTCAGGGCAGGGCTAGCCAGGGGAGCATAGGTGCTAGCTGCCGTGGATATGGCTAACTTAGAATCTATCTGGGTCTGGATGGCAGAGGTGACTCCAGCAAGGTATCCAATTTCTGTAGTAGACACCGTAGATGAAGGGGAAATCTTGGTCCAGTCGATTGCAGCAGCGGCATTTATATCAGCATTGACGATAGAGTTGGTAAGGTTCAATTTGCCGTAGGCTACCTGAGCCGAAGAGTTGACATCCGCATTAACGATTGTGCCATCTGCTATCTTGGCGGAGGTTATAGCGCCATCCGCTATGTCGCCAGTAGCGATAGTGCCGTCAGCGATTTTGGCTGAGGTAATTGCGCTGTCAGCGATATCCCCCGTTGCGATGGTTCCATCTGCAATCATAGTGCTGGTAATGACACCAGAGCCAAGAGTACCGCCACCAGCAGCATTGCTATGGTCGTGGGTTGCGTTTGTGAAAGAGGCAATGGTTGGAGTGGTTAGAGTCTTATCGCTCAGCGTTTGCGTTCCACCAGTACCAACTATGGTTCCAGTAACACCGTGTGCTGATGTGGCAGCCTCATGGCTGCGTGATTCCGCAAAGTCACGAGCGGATACACCATGCTCAACTGCTGCACCTATAGAGTGTGACTTTGCGGATGTACCATCAACAGCGCGTGTTGCGGTAAAGGTAGTGCCGACTTTTGTTGTTACCTCTATAATTTCTTCGTTAGCGGTATCTTTTTCAAGAATTAATGTAAATGGATACTGCGATGGTAACCCTGTAGCAGCAGTTAAAGAGAAGCTTGTGCTGGTCGTGCTAGAATCAACTGCGCTAGATAATGTGGTCTTAGCAGCAGTCGAGCTGTAATAGCGTGTAATTGACGGCATTTATTACCTCGTATACTGGATAGTGTTTAGGAATCTTGCTTGTTGTTTTGAAATTTCTTCCGCCAAGCGAACGGTATAAAGATTAAATATGTATTTAGTTATGGCTGTAGAAGCACCAGTCTGAACTGGTTGGTCCATGACATCGGCAGATACCGAATACGCTATAACTTTTCCAGGGTCTACTGTGGATAGTAAGCGATACATAGCGCCAAGACGTACTACATCTTCGCAGGATACAGGTAAACCGCTAACAGTCAATTCTTGACTCTCTGTAATCACGATTGGAGGCTTTACGTATTGAACATTAACTGTACGACCAGGCATGGGCGATTCGTTAAGAATCAAAGCTGTTTTTATAGATGCCGTATCAGCGTCATAATAGTTTTTATCAATTCTGTAGCGTTTAATCATTTGCCATACACCAGTTGAATCTGGAACATCCCACGAAATACCAACAATACTTTTTAACGTGTCTGGCATTATGTATGAGTAATCAGCCCCAGTAAACGTGAATGTATAATTTGCGATGCAAGGAAAATCCATACCTTTTATTGTTTCAAGGATGGCTCGCTTAACTTGAGTACGTGGAAAGGTTGGGTTGTTTCTTACTATCGAGCCACTTACATGCTGTGCTGCTGAAGTGCCACGCCACCCACGACCAATAGGATTAGCAGTACTTCCTAGTGCTTGAACAGTGCCTGTCGTTGGGAATACTTTTTTAATATATATAAGCTCATCTTCGATTTCAACAATACCTCTACTCAATGCTGTAGTGTCATCTACTGACATCGTTAAATCACCAGCGGTTGCTAAACTTGTTATTACGGTTACTGACTCTTGGTTTCGTACATAAGTATTAATTTCGCCAAGCGTCTGCTCAATCAGTTCTTTTAACATTGCCATTACGCTTGTGCTGCCCTTCCAATAAGGTCAGATGTCCTGACCGCTTTTTGAATATCTTTCATCTTTGTCGATGCAGGCTGGATGCCTTGTTTGCGAGCGTCACGATAAGCACTTAGCTCCTTATCGGTTGTCTTAATTGAATATGCAATTGGTTCATTACTAATAGCAATGCTTGCTGCACGTAAACAATCACCCCAAGACTCATGGTCTTTGGTGGGGCATCCAGTTCTACACTGTGACAATGTATTCTCCATATCCAGCAGCAGTAAGCTCTGTAGCTTCTGCTTCTGTAATTGGGTTTTCGTAACCTCCACGTAACACCTTGTCATAGGAAGATAGGGCGCTATCTTGTGGAGAAACAATTGTTGACCAAATTCCATTCTTTTTTACTACAGTTTTAGCCCATGGATATGAAACAAACCAAAGGTCGTTATCCATTCCCAATTTAATTTTCATAGATGGCCCGCGAAAAATTTTAGGCATGAAATTACCTTACTTCTTCTTTATCTTAGGTTTCTTTACTGCCATCCTCTTGCCTACTTTTTTAGCTTCGGCTTTAGCCATGGCTATACCTTTTGCAGTGTATGGAAATTCTTTCTTTCCTACTTTTGGCATTATTCTTCATCCTTTTCTATAGAATCTGGTGCTTCTAGTTCAAAATCTGGAAGGTGGCGAAGCATCAATTCCCACGCCTCGCCTTCTGTAAATCCCGCCTGAGCAAAAGAGTTATATAGCTCATGCGCCCGATGTGCATACTCCTGCAACGGTGTAAAAAAATCTAACAGTAGTTCTTCAGTCTTTTTATTTTCAGCCATATCTCCCCCTATGTGAAGAGGGGTGGTTACCCACCCCTCTTATTTTTTAAACTACGCAGCGATACTTGATTTCGTCTGAATGACATAGCGAGATTCTTTACGGAAGATATTCCAACCGATAAGAGCCTTCCAGCCAGCAGGACGGAACCGCATCAACTTGTCAGTTACAGGACCAATAACTGTCTTTGGCTCGTAAGAAACAGCCTCAAGAAGAGCCTGCTTGCCAAGTAGGACAGTTGCGTATACCTTGTTTGCACCAGTGCCAGAGATTGACTCGCAGCGTGGAGACTCGATATAACGAACCTGGTCATAGATACCAATTTCACCGTTCCAAAGATTGGCAACGCCAGCCTCTGTGTAGGTGTGGGGTAACTGCCAAACAGCAGAACCAGAGGTCTGAGCTTCAGAACGAAGGTCGAAAGACACATCTGGGTGGATAAGTGCTGTATAGAGTCCACCATCGCGTGGTTGTACGTTTGCGCCACGGAGTCTTGCAACACCTTTACGTGCAAGTGCAGCGGTCATTGTGTTGGCAGAGGCCGCAGATACGTTTTCACCGTTGATGGTTGTTTCGTTAGCAGCAGTTGTTCCCGTAAAACGCATTGTTGCGAGTGATGTCAACTTGCTCCATACTATCGAATCGAGTGAGTCACGCATGTTAAATGACAACATGTCTGCAACAGCTGGGTCGATAGCGGAGATTGACTCAAGAGCCAAACGCTCGGTTGTGATTACGGCATTGCCGTACTCATCAACAGTAACATTCACCTTATTGGTGTTGTTAAGCTCTACAGCATCTGGGTCCTGTGTCTGGGTTAGTGCAGTAGATGCACGTGATAGGTCTTGGTAGACCTGAAAGACGACGGTGTTACCTGGGTTTGTTACATCGACTGGGCGCTTGTCCGCAAATTTACGGAACATTGGCTCAGAGCGAAGGTTAAACTCAATGAACTTGTCATACGCCGTCTGAATCAAGTTCGACAATGTGCTTGTCGTAGTTGATGTTGCGGGTGTAGTAGGCATGATTTCCTTCTAATTAGGTTTACTGTGGACTATCAGCTTTTGAGAATGTTGCTCAATTCCTCTGGCGAACTAGCGTTCGCAATACGAGAAGCCAAGTCTTGACCCACGTATGGGTCAATGTCACCATTGTCAAAATCTGACATTCGCTCATATTCTTGAGCGTCGGGAGATTTCTCTCCCTCTTCAACGGCTTCGATACCAAAAGCATCGCCGTATTCATGTAACCATTCAGCTACCGCATCCTCATCGGCTGCGATTTCCTCTGGGATGAATGCTGCGATTTTTGGGTTGAGTCCAAAGTTTTCTAAGATTTCTCCAACAGATGCTTCATGACTGTAGGCTGTAATCTCCCCAAGAATATCGTCTTGCTCTTTAACTTGTTTTGAAAGCCTGTCGATTTCTTTTCGAAGTTTCTTTACCAGGTCAGTACCGCTACCTGCATCTTCATCTTCAAACTCGTACTCGTTATATTCTTCTGCCATTGTTTTCTCCCTATTAGTAGTTAAAACCCTCATCGGGTCCTGCACCACACGTACTTATCAGCAGGGGTACTGATTCATAGACGTGATGACTTCCAGGCTTATACACATCACCAGGGCTGGACGGTCTGGGACGGATTCTGTTTGTTATACGTCAGGTCTGCCAGAACCTAACGACGTTCTATCAATAGCGCTTTGTTGCTGGAATTTTGCACGTTCTTTGCTTGCCAATTTCTTAATTTTAACTCCAACATCTGCTCCACCAGAAAGTGCGAGTGCTTCGCGAGCCAAGTCTTCAGTTCCAGCGGTTTCACCATATAGACCCATAAGTCTTTGGTAATCCTCTTGTTCGCGAACCGAGCTTTGGAATGCCCTTTCAGCCAAATTTCCTTTGCCAGCTTTAAGAATTTCTTCAGCAAATTGTTTACTAATTCCAGTTTGCATACCAGCGCGAGTAGCAGCTCCCCCGATTTCAGAGGCTTCATATTTACGTTTCAAGTCTTCAGTGGTGTATGTAAACCTAGAATCAATCGCACGGAACGCTTTGTCTGGGTCGAGCAGATAGGCAACCATGTCACCTTCTGACAAACCGTAATAATGCTTTAAAGAGTGTTTAATGTTCTGGTCTGCATTTTGTAACGCTTGTTTAGCTAGGTTTATACGAGAAGTAATCTCAGCGACAGAGGTTCCTAGCTCTCCAATGAACTTAGAAAAATCTTCTGGTTGGTCGTAGAAGTTACTAGGCAAGCCAGCCTCAGACATAATTTCCCTGTAAGCATCTTCGGTCTTAACGTATTCGGCTGGGCTAAGTAACCTATCTCCTGGCAAACCTTTGCCATCTGCTATACGTTGACGAATAATTTCATTGCCAGCAAATCTGGTTTTATAAGCATCGCTATTGTAAACAGTGTTTAAAACCTGTGCTTCGGTAGGCATGATATTTTCTTCATACACCTTGTCCAAAATATCCATTAAACTTTTTGCAAATTTTTTATCAAGGCCAGCGTTTTCAAACATCTTCATTGCTGAGTCACGAGCGCCAAGGTCCTTATAGCTTTCAAGAATATTTCCAGTAGAGCCATCAGACATGACCTGAACAACTTCTACAATGCCACCCTTTTTACGTATGGTGCGTGTCCCGACAACTTTTGGCTTAGCAGCTTCAGTTGCTGCTGCGTTTTGCATTTTTGCTATTTGGTCGGTAAGCGCTTTAATTTGGTCCATAATTGCTTTTTGTGCAGCAGCATCTGGACCAGAACCGCCAGCGCCAGGACTTACACCAGTTGAAATGTTATTTGAAGTGTTGGTTGAGGTGTTAGTTGAAGTATCTGTTGAAGTATCTGTTGAAGTATCTGTTGAAGTATCTGTTGAAGTATCTGTTGAAGTCTTTAAATTTCTTTCTGCTTCTAACGCTTTTCGTAAAGCTTCTGCAGCCTGCTCCCTGGCAATTCGTGCTTCTTCTTGCGCTTCTGCTGCTTCAACTTCTGCAGGAGATTTATTGGTTTTAGGGTCCCTTGTATAATAAGGGTCAATTTTTGAAGCAGGTACTGTTGAGACAGGTTGATTTGCTGATTGTGCATATTGCTGTGCTTGCGCTATTCTGCGCCGTTCGCGAGCAGCTTCACCAGGGTCAAAATCAACCACTGGTCTTTGAGCAGCTTTCCTGGCTTCTAATATTGCTTCATAAAAACTATCTCTTGACATTATTTACCCTAAGCTAAAAATTGAAAATCGCGAAGCATTGCCTGTGCCATACCAGTTTTTTCTTCTTTTGCTTGCTGTGTTAAATCAAAATTATCACTACGGCGAGCTAGTTTTTTCGTGTCATACAGATTCATTGTAGTGAAGTTACCCTTCTCGTCTTGATGGTTAATGGCTCTTTGTAAGTAATCATTGTTAAGGTCCAATGAATCTGGGTCTACCTCCCACGTCGTGGCGAAGACGTTGATATGTGGGTCAGCTGCTTGACGCAAGGTCTGACCTTGGTCAATAAACCTAGCAAGACCAGGAGCAAACGATTTTGCTCTCTGTTGAAGCAGGTTGTCTACATCTTCTGGATTTAGGGTTCCAGCAACTAGACCCCTCATGCTTGATTCAAACCAATTACTAAACCCTTCGTTGGACATGGTTGCTGGAAACCCATACTCCCAGGCTCTGCCATATAGCTCAGTAGCCATAGTTTCCAACTTACCAGCCAAGCCAGTATAGGTAACCCGACCATCAATATCTCCAGTCTTAGTGAACTTAATAGAGTCGGACATTAACTTGTTTAGATAGTCTTGGTTGAACCTGACAACTTTGCCGTCCTTAATAATTACTTGTTTCATGGTATTGTTGGCATAATCGATAGCATCTTGCGCCGTGATAGACAGACCTAAAGATGCAAATTGTTTGACAATCTTACTTGCATTTAGTTGCAAAGCTGCAGCAAATTGCCCAGGGTTGGTTGCTTTGTAATAATCATATGTTCGTTGAGTATCTGTTTGGTCGCGATACCAACTAGTTCCTTGAATAATCGCTTTTTGTAAAGCGGGGTCGGTAATCATAGGTTGACCATCTTTACCAAGGATTGTGTCCAACGCCTCAACTAAACTTGGATTGTTGGCTAACACCGCAGCAGCAATACCAAATTTCTGCTTCAATTGGTCCATTGACAAAGTGTCTTTAGTTGTTGGATAAACAGAAGATGAATCAGCTGAATCAAACGAACTGGACTCGCGCCGTTCACGGGCATCTTCGCCAGGGTCCCCTGAGTTAATTGGGTTAATAATTTCAGTTTCTGGGACTAGCTGTGGTTTAGGTTTAGGCTTAGGGTTAGGTTTACGTTCAATCCTACGAAGAGGTGTTCTAGGTGTTTTAGGTGGGTTAACTAATTTACTGCCTGCTGCAGCTTTGCCCTTACCTTTTGGCAATGCACCTTTAGGTCTTTTGACACTAGTTGCAGTTTCGCTTTCACCTTTAGGTAAAACTCTGTTTGCTGCAAGGCCAGGTCTTCTCTTTGGCAATGCACCTTTGGGTCTTTTGGGTCTTTTCTCTGCCATTACTCAACCACCTCACCTATTGCGTTGGGGTCGCGAAGTAGGTCTTGTATAATTCCTAATACTGATTTAGTAGCAAATGACTCAGCGAAATCTGGACGACTACGAGCAAAATTCTGTGCATAAATAGTTGGGTCAAACCCAGTAGTTTGCTTTACTTTGCTGGTTGTAGAGCCAAGGATTGCATTTGCTCCTTTACCGCTACCAGGCTTGGTGGTATCTGTTCGGTATGTAATAGCAGGACTGCCCGCAGCTTGCTTATTAACACCAGCTAAGTAAAGGTCAATCTCTTCCTTGGTGGCAGTTCTTCCTACCTCACTCTCCATAAACTTGTTTATGTCAGCGCTGGCTCTTGATGGAGTATATTCTGTCGTTATACTAGTTTTGGATTTTGTTGTCCCGTACTTCTTTTTGGATTCAGACGCGTAATCAGATGGGGTCAAAACTAGAAGATATCCCATAGGTCTTCCGTTTGAGCCAGACCCTGGGGTCTGGGTCCATTCAACTGCATCTTTCCATACACTATTCCATTTAGATTTAGGAATACCCAAAGCAGTTAGTCGTGCAACAAAATCATCGTAATACCCGCGAACCTTTGTGCCTTTTGGTGCTTTAGCAGCAACTAACCTAAACCAACCATAAGCTTCAGTTGCATTAACTCCACCATCAATTCCAGGAAGTTGAACAAACGGGGTGCGTCCAGTAAATTCAGTCATTATTCTCTCACCGCTAACTCTTCGTTTAATTCGGGCATGATGTTTAACCATCTATAAGCAAAAGCAGCAAAATCATCTGATGCCGTCTGTAGATAATCGTAATGAAACTGTGCAAACTCTGTCTTAAGGCGAAGCTTGCGGTCATCTGTGTTGGCTGTCTGGCTATATAACCGTTTAAAATTCTTAGCTTGTTCTAGCCAGTAAGCAATCTCTTCCCACTTGTCGCCGTTTTTATAAGCATGACTGCGCCATTTGGTGTCGTTTGAAATCTTTTCAACTGTTGGAATAAGCCCGCGCCAATAATCTTCACGTCCGTCATTATAAGCCTGAGTCCAGCCTGGGAATTGATTAGAAATATCGTAAACCATGTTGTCGTAGTATTCTTTGATTCCACTACGTTCGTACATTACCTCTTGGGTTGAGCGGATGCCGTATTGGTACATCATCGCATCTCGCCATTCTTGAGCTTTTTGGTATTCAGCCCAACCGCGTCGAGCCTCTACCTCTTCTCTAATTCCACCCAATCCAGAAATATTTTTTCTTTGGGTTATTGGTAAATCTACCGTGCCAGGAAAATTTAATCTTTTATAAATTGCTGCAACTTCTGCAGAATATTTAGAATTGGTGGTTAAGTCGTTGTCATACCCTGAGGAAAGCATTCCTGCATACTTTGTCCCATACCTACCCATATCAGAAAGCAATCCTTCAAAATTACGAATAATTTTTATATCGCTATTGGTAGCTGCAAGACCTGCGTTGTTGCGTTTACTTGAGCCAATTAAGGCTAAGGAATCTACACCCCATTGCTCAATCATAATTTTTTGAGCCATGTCGTAATCGCCTTTAAATTCCTCTACCAAATCTGCATAATACGCTGTAGCAGCGCGGGTGACAGGGTCAAACCCAATAGCAATCGCTGCGTTAAATTGAACTACAGCGCGAATAAACATCATTGCGCCAGCTGATTTAGCTGCCTGCTCTGGCGTTGGCGGATTACCAGAACGACCATTTCTGTCCCATTCTGCGTAAGCAACCTTATATTGGTTTACAATTTCATCCAATGCTCGTTCTGAACCGTTTGAGCCACCACCAAACATTAATCTAAATCCATCGAAAATTGATTTTCCATATCCTGGAAATATGACATTAAATACTGTATCTATAGCGCTTTCGCCCTCAACTGGATAACCACCATAAAGTATACTTGATTCATATATATCATCGCCAAGTGAGTTACGCATAGCCTTGGCTATATCCTCACCATATACTTTCCAAGGTCTTATACCAAAACCATTTTTAATTAATTGAGATATTGTTGCGCCACCAAACCATGAAACGGATGGGTCTGCAATCATAAACTCTAATTGTTTTGGATTTACCCTAAGCCCGCCACCACGAACATCGGTATATGGTTTTAAAGCATCGACGCTAGCCCAATTAGGTATCTTTCCGTGTAATGGAAACTTAACAGTTACTGATGTTCCTTTAGGAACATCACTGATGCTTTTATAGGTATTACCATCGCGGTCTTCATACGCTTGGAAATCATCTAGCGCTGTTTGTATACTGTTATACCAGTAGGCATTAATCGGGTTGCGGGCAATTAATCGCATTGCAACTAATTGACTATTGAAAAATGCTAATGGGAAACTCATGGCATAACGCGCCAAATACATACCATTGGTTAGTCGACGCGAAGAATAGAGCGTACGTTCTACGCGAGCCAGGGCGTTACGCATAGCAACGTCGCGTAGTTCATGATTTATGAAATGCGTATCTAATTTACGTCCAGCACGTTCAGCTGAGTTAATTAAAGTCTTAAGTTCTTGACGGGCATAAATTAAAAATAATGGATTACGAGCCATTCTATTTTCACTATAGGATAATATCTTCCAGCCTAAATCAAAACCTGCGGTAACTTGTGCATATTTTTTTTCAAACCAATTTAATTCGTTAAGTTTTATATTGGGTCCTTTAATGGTTTTAGGTAAATCTAGCCTACCCCCCAAGAAACTTTCTACCTCTTTAGGACTGACATTGCGAGTTAATATGGTGGCTCTAAGTTTCTCGTCTGGAAAATATCTCATAAGAGTATCTTGGGTTTCATCAATCCAAGCACTAACTTCATCTCGTGTAAGTGGTCTGGGTCTGTGAAATCCTTTTTGTAAACGTTTTCGATAATTAGCACCCTTGGAGCTAAATAACCAATTCAAGACGTTAGCCTTACTATCGCCCCTAAATAGCATTCCTAAAGGTAAATCTAATTCTTGGCGAATCTCCCTATTGGCTAAATGCGACAAACCATTCCAGTATGGCTTACCCTCGTTTCGAGCGATGGTTACAAACTTTGAACTATCATATTTAAGCCTACGGCTTATCTCTGATTGCATAGATGCTGCGTAAAAATTAATACTGCTGTCAATTTCATCCATGTAGGGGCTAACGCCACGAATGTTAGGGTCTGCTAATCCAGCAATCGTATATTTCTTTCCGCTGGCACTAACTATTGTTTCTTTTTCCATGCCAAGGGTTTTGATTTTTTTTAAATCGCCTTCACTAATAGCGAATGGTGTAATTCTTTTTTGTTCTGCTTCAATAAGCTTGGCATAACCATTCATTTCGTCAGCAGATTTGGTAAGTGCGTTTTGTGCCTGGTTATATACAGAAGCAGCCTTATAATAATTATCTTGGGCTTCCTGGGCTGCAGCGTGTATATCTGGGTCATTGCTGCGAGCTGCTTTAGCAGCTAATCGGTCACGAGTACTGGTAGCTTTAGTTAAAATCTTATCTGCATCATCTGCTGTTTTTTTTGCGTTTTCCCAAATTACGACTTTAGGTTCTATCTCCTGTCGAAATTTTCTAATATTGAATTCGGCATCTTTTGCTATCTTACGAGCTTTATATCTAGGGCTACCTGGAATAAACTTCTTTAATCTTTCTACTCTAAGTGAGTTGTTATATAAAAGGTTACTGATTCCAGGTAGGGCGTTACGAATAATTTCCGTGGATTCAAGAGCCATACTTGCGCGAGCAATTGGGTCAACCCCTGAATTTTTAGGAATATAAGCAATGCGAAGGAGGTTCATATTGCTAAACGCCATATTTGCAACATCAAAAAATTCACCAAGCGTCATTGCAACTTTTGCGGTTTTGGCTCTTGTTACATCCTTGGACGAAACCTTTGGCGTGCCTTTTAAATGAATAATAACATCTTGCTCTAGTTTGCGAAAATCTAACATTGGCAGAGTGTTCGGCTCGGTTGTTGGAGATAGCCAATTTTGCACGTTTACGACTCCATCTTCTGGAATGTAACCATTTTTAGCAGCGTAAGATTTCATATCTTGACGCTTGTTAGACTTTTCTAAATGCCAACTTTTCATTTCTGCAATAGCTTGTTCCATGGTGCGAACATCTTGTAAATCCGTTACGCCATAACGTTTAGCCATCATCTGTAATACTTCTTGCTCAATCTCTGTTAATACTATTGTGCGAGTTATATTATCTTGGGCTCTTAGAAACCTATCTACAGCTTTGCGTTTATATACTACCCCTTCCGCCCCTTTAAGAAACATAATGCGATTTAGGTCAGACCTTAAATCAGATGCTGCCTCAAATTTACGCGGATTAGAAACATTAATATGACCCTGCGGTCTTCCAGAGCCCATCCAAGAAATAAGACGAATCATTCGGTCATACGGTTCTGATTGATAAACCGAAACTTTCCAAGCGTTATTACCCTCTGCCCCAAATAATTTTAAATCGCCATACTGTGCTTGATTAGCTATTTTTCTTCTAGTCAAATCTAAAGTTTCTAAAGCAGCATATTTACCAGGACGGTAATTTTCAACTGTTTTACTGGTCAACATGTCTTCTAACGCATCAGCAAAATCCCTATCGGTTGCTTTTTTAGCATCAATTACTTTTTGATACCGTTGGGTTAGTTTTGGGCTTAATTCATCTAGTCCAACATCTGCAAAATCTGAAATAGGTTTTGTTAATACAATTCCATAGTTATCTAAATGGTCAGCTTTAAGTGGATTGCTTTCCATGAATCTTAAAAACGCTGCGTTATCTCCACGTTCTGCCATGAGATAATCGGCTACATCCCTATGGTTATCTAATCTGGAAATTATGGTCGCTGTCCTATAAGGATTATTAGATTCCAATATAAATGGGTTGGTAGATAACTTAGACAAATCTTTTTCTGCGACCAGGTCGTCAAAAAGAATGGTAAGACCAGTTCTAGTTCTTTGCTCGACTGGTAAAGCTTGCTGAGAAACAGCATCTTCAAGTTCGGCCTTGAACTTGTTCATATCCTCGGTAGTGACAATCTTTTTTGGGCCTATGGTTTTGCGAGCTCCCGCCCTCATTGCAATACCAGTACCTTTGGTCCCAAGAATTGCGCCTGCTAAATCAGTTCCCCCAGATGCAAATATACCAATCCACTCATCGCGAAACGCTCTGTCGCGTTGCTTGTCATTAAAGATATCAAAATTGTCATCCATGAAAGTTGGAGTAATCTGGTCTGGTAAGTAAGGACTGACAAATTGACCCGCAGTAGTTGCAAGAGCTGCGCCGTAAGAAATTCTTTTAGATTGCTCTTTGGCAAAACGAAAACTTTGTATAGGGTTACCTTTGCCAGCCATCATTGCTTGTGGCGTAAGCAATGCTGTGGATATTCCTTGGGTTAGCGGTTGTATCACATGTTTACTAATACCTTCAACAATTCCCATTGCAGGATTTACGAACCAACCAAACCTGCCCTTTTTACCTGATTCGATAGCGCTAGCAACTTTAGGGATTATTGCTTCTTCTATTTTACCGACTTTGGTATCATCAAATTGTTGCTTCTTAAACTTGTCTATTTTAGATATTGGACCCTGAGGCTTATTTTCTTCATAATACTTATTGTCTCCATATGGGTCTTGTAGACTCATTAAGTGTAGCCTCCTGTTTTTCTGTCAATTCCTCTAACATTGCGTATCGGTCATCGTCAGAATCAAACGGAAAACGCGCTAAATCCCATGCCAGCGGAGCCATATCAAATCCAAGGTATTCAAGATTTTCTTCAAATTTCCTGAAGATTTTCATTCTGTTGACTCCGTAAGTATTTAACAAAAGCTTTCATTGTTCCTGAAGATTGTGGTGAATCCGCAAACTGCACCATTAGCGGTAAGTATTTACTTAGTTTTTCTAAATCCTCTAATTGTGTATCGATTGGTGAGTTATTGATTCCTAATATTCCACGACCTGGACCTGGACCAGCATCTACTCCAGCAGTAACGAACTCATCTGGTCTTTGTGTTGGTGCGTTAAATGGAACGATGTTAGCCATCAGGTTGTTCATACTCTGCATAGACTTACCGCTTTTTGCCATGGGAGCCGACATCTGTTGATTCTGAAATTCCTTTTGCTCACCATAGGCAGCATCAGGAAGGCGCTTTGCGCCTTGGCGGTCTGTGCGTTTTGCGTATGGACCAGGACCTGCTGGCTGCATCGTTGACATTTATTAACCTATTTCTTCGGAATCTTTACCGTTGTTCCTGACCAAATCATGTTGCCTTGCTTGTACTTTTTACGTTTCATGAATTTAGGATTTGCTTCACGAAGCGCTGCAACCGTTGTATTGTTTGCTTTAGCAATACCCCACAGGGTATCGCCCTTCTTAACGGTGTACACGCCTTTAGTACTTGAGCCACCACCACTTGAGCCACCGCCTTTAGCCCCACCATAGGGTGGCATTGTCTTAGAACCAGCCTTATATGCTGCAGTTCCTGGAACAAGAGATGAACCATCTTTGCCGTAGCGAAGTTCTTTAGGTGCGTTCTTCTTTATTAAGCGATTAAGTTCATCCATACGTTCACGACGTGTCTGTAGACCTGCTCCAGCTCCTAGACCCATGGCTAAAAGAGCTGCAAGATTGCTTGCCTGTGTAGATATACCTTCTTTAGCGCTCATCTTCTTATCGCCAAGCTTTTTCTTTAGACGGTTAATCTCTCTAAGGTCTTTAAATGTAGAACCTTTAGCAAGCGAAACAACTTCTCCGCCGACTATAAGTGGAACAAACGCTCCGCCTGCCCTGCGTAAGAGACCCTTCTTCTTAACGACTGTGTCGCTGCCTTTAATAGGTGTTGCTTTCTTCGTAGTTGTTGCTACTGTACCTGTACGTGCGCTTGCTACAGTTCCTTTTGGACGAACCGCTACAGTGCCACCAGTTTTAGGTGCAGCAGTGGTTGTCTTAGCAACACCAGCCTTGGTTTTCTTCTGTACGAACTTTGGCTTTGTGGTTCCTTTACCTGCTTTTTCTGGCTGTACGTTTGTAACACTTTGCACGGGTGCAGTTTTTGGAGCTGCTGCTGCGGGCTTAGCGCCTGGTCTAGTAACTTTCCAGTTTTTGCGCTGTTCTGGAGTCATATTCTTCCATGCAGCTTTATTAGCAGCAGATTTTTCAGCCCTAGTAGGCTTCTTTACATTTTTTTTGTATACTGCTTTTCCCTTTTTTGTTCCATGTTTTTCTACAAGCTTAGCTTCTTTTGTATCAGCAGGTAATTTGGCAGCAGATTTTTCCTTGGCGGATGGTTTATTAACAGCCCAATTCTTGCGTTCTGCTGGGGTCATATTTTTCCATGCAGCTTTATTAGCAGCGGAACGTTCCGCACGAGTCATTTCAGATTTAGCTGGTGGTGTATCCTTTTTGAATCCTTTAAAAACCATCTTGCCATCTTTAAATGAGATGGTTCCAATTGGCTTAGCATTTGGATACTTTTGCATCGCTTTCCCTCTACTGGCAGCAGGTTTCTCAACTGCAGGTTTCTTGGCAACCTCTTTAGTAGCTTTCTTCTTTGGCTTTTTGCCATCTTCTTCTGCACCTGGGCCGCGAAGCGGTGGCTCACGGTATTTACGCATAGACTCTGCACGTTCACGTGCAATACGTTCTTGTGAGGTTTCGGTAGGTTTTGAATATACACGCTCGCCAGTATCTGTGGTTAGGTAACCGCCTCTAGCTTCTTTCCTAATTTCCCTAAGAACCTCTTGGTCACTTGCAGTAAGTCTTACGGTTTTATCCTTAACAAAAGCCTTGCGTTTACCAGTAAACACTTTTTTAGAATCGGCTTTAGCGTCTTTTCTAGCCTGACGAAACTTCTTTGGCTTCTTTGGCTTCTTTGGTGTTTTATTCGCCATAATTTTCCTTTACTCCTTGATACGCTTTGGCCTAGGCTTTTTAATCCATCTATCAGGGCGACGCTCGCCAGTAGCATCAGCAATCGGTATAGACTTTCCAAGCTGTCTCTTTAGGTTGGTAGCTTTTGCTTGTTTTGTGCGCCAAGGGTAGACAGAGGTATCCCAGACCCATGCTTCGGGTTTTGGCTTGGGCAGCGGTGTTGGGAGTTTTTTTGTTGGGAGTTTTGCGGCTTTGGCTTTTTGGCTACGAGATATTGTACGACCACGTTCTGCGTCCCCGAAGCCAAGTCTCTCGCCTGCCCCTTGTTTTTGTAGCTGTGTGAGTTTTTTTGCGAGAGCAGGTTTCTTCTTCCCACGTGCCATTTTTTTATCCTATCTATATGTTTTCTTTACTTAAGTTTGTTATTGTTACCCTTGATACCCTTTGGGTTGGGGGCTTTTGCGACTTGACCAAGTCCTACACCTTTGCCACCGCTTTTCTTACCTGCGTGACCTGGGTGAACGGGAGCCTTTGCTGGCCTGCCTTGTTTTCCAATCATTTTCTCTCCTTATTATGCTGGGGTTTTTCGAGTTACTCGTCCTGCTAGAACAGGATTACCTGAACCAGTTAAACCTGCTAACAGTTCTTGCATTGCTGGTCTACCTTGTGGTGCTTGTGGTAGTTCGCCACCGCCCATAGGTCCTCCTGGTTGTGCCATATCTGGCAATTCAGGGGTTTCTTCTTCTGCTGGTTCTGGCTTAAACGCTTTAGCTACAGCATCTTCAAGTGCTGTCCCCTTTTTACGTTCATCTATAACTATTGCCATTTTTTCAACAACATTCATTGGGTCTTGTCCCTGCGTAACCATCATTGGTATTGCTTGAGCAAGGGATGCGATAGAAATTTTTAGACTGTCACGCATCTCTTCAATGTCAATTGCTCGCTCTTCTTCTCCAGCATTGAGCGAAATTGGTAGATTGCGACGTAGCATTCCTCGTGAGATTAGCTTGTCGCCTCGTGCTTGTAGGCCCCAAACCAATGCGCGGTTAGGGTCAAGTCCTGCCATCAACCCATACTCAACGGTTACGCCATGGTTACCGTTGATATCGTTTGATGGTTTATATCTTAATTTATATGGAACACCATTGGCTGTTGCAGATACTTCTCTAATCGTGTTAGCAAAGAATGCCTCATCGGTTGCAAACGCAATTGAGATTGCCTCACCAATTGCTTCGCCAAGGATAGATTGAATAACCTTAATCTGTGAATCGAATCCAGCCATAAGCGCCTTGACACCCTGACCAGTAACGATAGAACCCTCTGCTTGACCTGCACGTGCTTGTGGAAACCTGGTTCCTAGTTTTAATTCATCTGCAAGAACGTTGTTTTCGGCAAAAGCATATTGCGGTACATCTAAGTTTATGCGACGTATTTTCTCAGGACTGTTCGAACGAATGACCGAATCAGGACCAATGGATAGCTGAGTAACATCAGTAGGAAGAGCAAGAGGAGCTTCAACAGACTTCTGAACAGCCTCCATAGTGAGCAAAGCAAGACGCGCTTTTGCTGCGTACACTGGTAAAACATCGTCGAATGTCCCTCGGATTTCACCATCAAGCGAAGGACGCTGAGCAACCGTAACTGGGACTCGACCAATCCTGTTTTGGCTTTGGGCAAGTACCACACCTCCGCGACTTGGTATGAACATTATATTACGGTTTTTATCAACCCATCGGACAACCTCAAGCAATTCATTTTCATTTGCTGTTTGTCCAAATGCACTGGTCTTTAAAATTTTATCTGCAACCTCAGGGAACTTGGCTGCTAATTCGCCAGCTTTACGATAGTACGTACGGCAGTAGACCTTTACTTCCCCAAATCTATCCGTGTCATAGTACGCACCCATGGAGTTCTCAACATGGATATGCGGTCTTTTTTCCTTGAAGTTAGGTTCAACCCTAAATACACAAAATCCATAGGTTCCTAACTGGTCTGCGCCACGCAGTAACTCTGTACCAAGACGTGAAGATGCAACGTAATAGTTTGCAATCTTTGTTCTCTTATCAGCTTTGGTACGCTGGTTATCATCAAGGGATGAATCCCCAGCAGCCGTTATGGTAGGTAATACACCTGCCTGCTCAGAGACATCGCGAGCAACAACATCAATAAGATTGGCGACAATAGGTTTAGACCAGTTTCCTTCTGGGAATAAACCACGAAACACCTGGTCGGCATTACCTGCTCGAACCATGGCAACTTCACGCATACGTTTGTCGCGTTCAGCGTTACGAGCTTTTATCTGCTCATAGGCATGTACAAGTTCTTTCATTATCATAATCTCACTAATCGCTGTGCTGCGGCTAAGTCATCTAAGTTAATGATGTATCTGTCCTCAATCGCCTTAGAAGGCGTAAATTCATTTTTCATAAAATTGGGTACGTTTGAGGCGGTAAGCAATACATCGCGGCCTACGATTTCACAGAACCATAATGCCATTACAGCATCCATCTTAAGTTTTTTGCCTTGTACCCCTGGTTGCCAAACAACCAGTTGTTCTATTAATTTTTTTACATGTTCGTTACGTGAAGAATCTGGTAATTCAATCATATGGTCACCAGCATGCTTTAAGTTATTATTATTGCCATCACGTTTGACAATAGTTCCAAACAGGGGAGCCAGAGAAGCTACACCAAACTCTGGGTCTTGCTTATTGTTGCCCGTGTAGTGTGGGCGGTAGTTGATACCGCGAGTGGATAGGAAGTTTCTAATCTCCTCATCCTTTGTCAAGAAAAGCTGAAAAGCATTCGACTCAACAATAACCGTATGTGGTTTGTAGGCATCGGTCCATTCTCGAATCAGAGTCCTAATTGCTGCAGGTGTGGGGCTGCTCATGACGTAAACGTCCATGACATAGCGCTTTTGCGTTCTGCGGTCAACTGCGTAGGCAACTGCTGCGGTGTCACCAGACATAGCAGGGTCGATACCAATGATTCGGTAGAAGTTCTGCGAATTATCAGGGTGACCAGCAGCGCCTGCAACCAGCGCACCCGATTTTCTCATTCCATTAACTGCGCCTCTAACGCATATCGGGTCGAAGATTGCATTCTCTGCAATATCGAGATTCTGGTAGACCAAACTCCATTTGGATGGACCAGCCTCGTTGCGGACCGCTGTTAGACGCGGTCCTGTCCATCGGTCAAAGTAACCATTCTCATCTGGAATATCATTCTCAATGAGGGGTTGTTCCGACTTTTCCCAGAGAGTTTTCCAATCCTCTGGATTGTCTGCGTATTCTAATACGGCAGGCATGGACAAATATGACCACGGTACGATTCCGTCCGTGTAATGCTGTGGGTTGCGTAGTTCTTTATATAGGTCTACTGCAGAGACCCTAGTTCCGACAACAAGAAGTTGCCCTCCGCCTGGTGGAAGACGGCTGGCAACTTCTTGTCGAATCCATTCTTGTTGTTTAGCCCACTCTGCCGAGTTAGAGAGTGTAACAACGTCATCAAGTACGATTAAGTCAGCGCGAGCACCGTAGATTTGCCCACCCATACCGATTGCCTCAATCGTTGGGTCCTTAGAATCCGACTCGCGAATATCTGCGCTCAGATAAATCTTGTTTGCCGACCATTGGTCGGAGGTTGCTCTGTACCCATCGTTAGGACCAAACCCAGCCTGTAGGTCGGCATAACGTGGATGGGTCAATCTTTGCTTAATAGCGTAGAGAAACTTTTTAGCTTGCTCCTGGGTTTTAGAAATTAAGATTACGTTTATGTTCGGGTTTTGAACTACGCGGTAAGTCACGTAGTTTATGGTGATTGTCATGGTCTTGGCATGGTTAGGGGGCGTATTTACCAAGAGACGGGACAATCCCGCCGACCCTCTCTCATAGGTCATTGCTGGATGTAACCAGCGAGGTTCTTTGCCTTCTAACATGTCAACCACGTTGAGCATGTGGTCCCAAACCTTAGTAGCCAAGTAAGTCTCAGAGAAGCTCGCGAAGTCCTTTAGACTAGAACGAGCTTCGCCAACCAAGTCAGAGGTTCTTAACCGAGCATTGTCTATATAGGCAGCGAAGCCTTCGGCTTCGCGCCGTTGGGTGTCATACCAAGAACGACTCCTACCAATAACCCTTAGGGCATCGGTAATAGTGCGCCCTTGGCGCACCAAATCGATTAGCTCTTTCCTGGCCTCTTCGGGGGTTAAATTTCTTTCCAATTCATCTCCATTACCTGTAGGGGTCTACAGGGGGGTAGACAGAGGTATCCCCACTTTATTTTTTAACCAAGGTTAGGCAGGCTTTAGCCTGCCTTCTACGGCTTCGTATAACTCAGCCGTTACACTTATATAGGGGACTAGAGCATCGGCGTGTTTCAAGAGCAAAATAAAACTTTTTTTCTTGGTATAACAAAAGTGCTGGTCAGAGTGGTTTCCTGGTGAAAATTTTTTAGCTGATAGGGGGGGAGGGGGGTGGGGCCCCCTTAAAAAACCCTGGGGTTCGCTAGGGCGCGGACGCAAAAAAAGGGGCAGAGGTTGCCCCCTGCCCCAGGAAAAACACGCTCAATTTGACAAAACCGCCCCACATGTGGTATGCGAGGCGGTCTGTCCGCTAACTATCTCTATAGCGCGTGAGTGTCGCACTCAAGAGACGCGCGCCTCATTTCATGACCGCCTCAGCG